>Ga0209935_1000176_pt1 | contig 228631 bp, 193 predicted proteins | sample ThiBio_1000_plan_2_FD_183958 | JGI IMG/M metagenome (GOLD analysis project Ga0209935, IMG submission 183958) | Wastewater bioreactor microbial communities from Cape Town, South Africa - Thiocy_cont_1000_plan (SPAdes) | ecosystem: Engineered > Bioreactor > Thiocyanate-remediating >...
ACGATGAAGGCTCTACTGGCCTATGGACTTGTGGATAAGCCATTCTGTGAGAGCAGGAGTTAATAAACCAATTCGGAATAGCTCTTATTTTTCCTGAATTTTGTTCCAGATTACCAGACCTAGATTATTCTATGTCTAAGAATAATACAAATCCGAAATACCTTACAAAGTCTAAAAATTCTTTTTTTGAAAATCTAATAGTAAAACAACAGTTTTTAAACAGACCCAATGCCACTTTTGAGTGGGATGAGCTGCTTGCCGAAAAGGAGACTCTAAAAAAAATAAAAAGAGATCCAAACCATCTTGAATTCTTCGCCTACATTGAATCTCGATTTGCTTATGACCATGCCAAACTTTTTGATGTCAAATTAAGAGAAAAACATTCAAGTACCGAAGAACACTTAAAGGTTCGAGAAACCTTACAATATTTTATTAGAGAAGGCATCAGCAAGCATGCTTCTCAAGATGTGCAAATTCATGCTTTTCGCCGATGGATTGATACCGCAACCCGGTTAAGGCAAAGGCATAATTATGAGGGCTATTTTTTAGTACGTGATACCTTAATAGAAATGGATAAAGAGTATCAATTAACAAAAGATAAGGCATTTAGGCCCTATCTCAAAAGGTACCATCAACTAGTACACGTCGATGCGACACTCATTGATGAGCAATTAAGAGCAGATTATAGCAAAATTCCACTAAGCGATTTTGCAAACCCTGAGGGCTTTTCCAAGAAACCAAAGGCAAGCGCAAACCTTAAAACATTTTTAGCCGGTAGAGACTACTTAGAAGATGAGCTGAAAAGGAATATTATGGAAGCTCAAGGAAAGGCGCGCATTAAGGCTTTTTGTCGCTGGATTGATATCGCCGTTGAACTAAGGAACAAGCATAATTATGAAGGATATGTTTTGGTGATTATGAATTTGAGCTTGATAGATCAAATAACTACAAACAAAGATTTCCCTAAATCCTATTTGCAAACCTATGCTCGACTTCTTAACCATGCCGATCCCTCCATCAACTTTTTAAAACTTAGAGAGTTATGGAATAAAGATAAATCTCCCAATAAATTAAAAGCTACATTTTACTGGTCTAAAGAATTAACGAATCTTAATGAAAAGATTGAGATAACATGCAATCCCGGTGCGCAATTATCTATGCGACAAGAAAAAAATAGAAAACTTGCGGAGATCGATAGAGAACAGCGAAGTTTTAGGGATAGAGCAATGACTTATTCAACCAACATACCAGACCATTTGGAAGTTCAATTTGCAATGATGCAAGAAGAATACAACGATGGCCCAAAAGAACAAGCAGCCTCGCAAAGCAATACGCCCGTAGTTTAGTAAGCAATAGCCTGGTTGCTTGCAACCAGGACACCTTAATCTCTAAACTCAAGTAGCTAGGGCCTTGGCTCAACACATACGTTATCAGATTGTTTCAATAACGCTTTTATGTAATTAAAAATGACTATGAAATAAACCGCTCGAGAACCATGAGTTTTGCTAAAAGGACCGCCGCAAATTGATTGACGAGTACTAACCATGCATCACATAATTCCATGGGCTCCATCGCTTGCAAATGTATTTTTTTGCAGCGAATTTGATCGAAAAGGAAAGGAAGCATCAATTTGTTTGTGAGTTATTTCGATGGCAAATACTAAATAAGTTTAACCAGAGAACTTTGGACTCTCAAGCAACAATCAACACGGAATCATTTAACGGAGGTTAAATAGTTATGAAAAAGTTTCTTGATATTAGGCACATTGGACATCCTAATGTAGCAACAGTTATCAACTTTGGTAAGAAAAGATCGATCCCTCAAATGATGATAAAGCCAGCTCGGTATACTTTGTCCAAACCATACCGTTTGCTCACTATGTAAAAAATCGAATTATCGACGCAATTACTGCAAATTAACGTGACGAAAGTTGCTGATGTCTAGGCCAGTTTCTCTAGTTTTATATTGTTCTGCTTACACTGAGCACACAATCCCTTAACTTCTACAGTGCAATTGATAATTGAAAACTGAATTGAGTTTGCAAATTCTGTAACGGATGTGAAGTCAACGATGCATTCTAATTCTTTGACGAAATCACATTGACTGCAAATAAGAAATTGGGCTTGTCCTACATGATGTCCATGCAAACAAGCAACATAAGATTTAAGACTATCAATACAATGAATAAAACCCTCTTGATGCCAAAACTGAATAGCGCGATAAACTGTAGGCGGTTTTGGATTCTCAATTTGTTTGGATAATCTTTGCAGGATTTCATAAGCACCAAGAGGTTTTCTCTCTTCAACCAATATTTTGAGGACGCGCTCTCTTGGCTCCGTAAATCGATAACCATGTATTACACAGTGCTTATAAGCCTTGTCCAGCAAATTGTATTTCATTAATCATTTTTAAGTTTAAATACGCTGATATTCCATTGTACCACAGTCCTTATTTTACAGAAAAATAATCAAATCACTTTCTTGAGTAATCTACAAAAATTCTTTTGGTTTAAAAATCACTAAATGTGTCTTGTTCTTTGGCAACAGAATGTTACAATGTAACACTTTTAGGTATTAAGCAAAATGAACAGTCACCATCCTAGTGATTACGAACCGGATTTCTTTGCTTAGCCAGATTTTTCTATCGTTAGGTTGCAACGTTACTGTAATGGTCATGATATGTATGAAATTAATATTGACGCACAACTGATTAAATTAAGCAGGCGCTCTGCCAGCAGGTTTTTGCAAAAAATAGGTAGTTGCCTCTCATTCACCTCTATATATCCAGTAAACGGAGGAAGCAATGCATCTTAATTATTATAGATTCCATCTTGCCGGTGACCCAGAACTTTTCGCTGACCAACAAACGGCAGACAAAATCGAACAAATTTTGCAAGAGATAAATGACCTGCAGTTAGTGCGCACAGCAATCGATTTGACGCCCCCTAATCCCAGCATCAGTTTGTTATGTAAATCCTCAGATACTGAAGCCATCGCAACGAAAGTAAATCAGCGCCTATGGGAAGAGAAGATCGCATTTGCCGAATTGATAGAGACAGAAGTAATTGAATATAAAGCAGAAAATGGGCATGCAGATCATGTTTCTTCCTCCACCCCAGAACATTCTGCACATGGTAAAAAGAAACGAAAAAAACGTCTTGCTCACGCCTCCGCTCATGACCATGAGCATGACCACTCTCATGACCATGAGCATGACCACTCTCACGACCATGCGCATGGCCACTCTCACGACCATGAGCATGGCCACTCTCATGGCCATGAGAATCATTGGCTTAAAGCGGCATTAGGTTTGATTTGGGGAGTAGGTCTACTTGCTCTTTCCATTGCCAGTTTTAATATTCCACTGATTGCCTATTTACTTATCACCGGACTTACCACATTGATGACATTATATTTAGGATATAATGTATATAAATCAGCATGGTATTCATTGCTGGAAAAGAAATGGGATACCGCAGCTTTATACACCATTAGTACATTGACCATCGTCGCCGTGTCAATTGCAAGCATGTTTATTCCCGGACTACCGATGATGTTCGAAGCAGCACCATTGGTTTTGGGGTTTTGGCATTTAGGTGAAGGTATTGAACATACTTTAGTCGGTGAAATCCAGAAAAAATTAGATGTCCGTGACTGTTTGCCTCTCTCAGTCTTATTAAAGGGTAATCCCGATAGAGAAATTTCGGTCAAAAACTTAATCCCTAACGATAAGATAATCATTAAAAAAGGCGAGGTGATCCCTGTTGATGGCATATTAACGGAGAGAGCGCTTCTTTATACTACTCGCGTTGATGGTTCGCCTGATCTGAAAGAATTTAACCCCGGGGATGAGGTGCTTGCCGGCATGCGTTTAGCCGATCATCTTCCTTCCGTGGCAATGCGCGCTACCAAAACATATCAAAAATCTTATCTTTCATTAATCGCTGAGAATAATGCTAAAGCAAATAATGAAAAAGCACCAGTGGAACGATTTGCAAACACCATATTGAAATATTTTGTTCCTGGCCTCCTCCTAGTCGCTCTTGTTTCGGGTATTGTTATAGGTTCATTGTTTACCCCCGCGCTTGCTATTCAATGTGTCGTCTCAGTTCTTGTCAGTGCATGCCCCTGTGCTTTGAGCTTGATTACGCCCTTGGCAGTTAAAATCGGCATGAAAAAAGCATCTGAAAACGGAATTCATTTTAATAATGGCAAGGCCTTACAAGCAGCTGCAGATATAGATGCTACCGCTTTTGATTTAAATGGCACCCTGACTCAAGGGAAAATTGTGGTGCAAGCAGTAAATGTCCAGAAAAAGTATTTGCCGTATCTCGCATTATTAGAAAGTCAATCCGACCATCCGTCAGCAAAAAAGATTAAGTCTCATATAATAAATCGTCTAGGTATTGTTATCGACGAGCAGTTAAAAATAGACCGTGACTCCATTGACCGCCATCATGCGGGCATAAAAGCCGAAATTAATGGTGAGACATTCATGGTAGGCAATAAAAATATGCTCTTGGAGCACGGAGTTACAGTTTTTAATAAGCCTTATGATGACCCTAGAAAGGGTAACATTTATATGGTGCGCAGAACAAAAGTACACGATAAAGAAGAAACTGAAGTAATAGGACAAATTGACTTATTTGACCCTCTCCGTGAAGATGCTTTTGCTACCGTGGCGCAATTAAAAGAGCTCGGTATAGCAATATATATTATAACAGGAGCAGATCAAGATACAGCAGAAAGATATGCTGAGTTACTGGGTATTTCTCCAAAGAATATTTTTGCCAATACAGTTGGGGCTGTTACTAAAAAAGGGTGTGACCTTCATTTGCTGTCCGAATTACCCAAAAGGCCTGCACAATACAAAAACAGCTATGTATTTATCAAAAAGAACGATACTCAGGAACTGTATTATGTTAATCCCAATAGGGAATATGAAAAAGTAAAAATTTTAGATTTCGATTTATTTGAAGAAAAAATAAACACCATTAAAAATAAGGATGAGGCCACATTACATCTCAGTAAGAAGCAAATTAAAGAAATTATAACAGCAAACGGAAGCCACACCCCTAAAAAATGGCAAATATCTAAAGCAAGTTGCATTAAAAGAATACAAAGAAAAGGCCATAAAGTGGCGATGGTAGGTGATGCCGCGAATGATGACACCGCCATTGCCACCGCGGATGTCGGTATTGCGGTTAAATCAAATATTGGCGACACCGCTACCCAGCAAAATGCAGGCATAGTACTTCAGCAAGGCTTATTATTTCCTATCGCTACTGCATTTGATATCGCTGCAAAAGCAAAACAAAATATTGCTCAAAACCTGTTCGTAAGCTTAACTTATAATTCAGTCATTACTCTAGTGGCTGCCGGGTTGTTTGTTGCCATAGGTTTTGCACTGAATCCCGTGATTGGTGTTGCCTTAATGGTGCTTGAATCTGCTATTGTTTTATCCAATTTATACCTGTTTAAACAACAGGACGTGGTGTTGGCAGAACGGAAAACGCCCTCACCTGCTGATGAAGTTGCTGGAGATACAACCACCAATATGTTGCATTCCTTAGGCCATAGTTTTCAACCTAAAGCAGAAGTTACAGAAACACAAACAGCTGGCTCTTATGTTAAAAGTTTATTTGCTGGAGAACCTCAGTATTCTCCGGATAAAGATACACCTGAGTATGCATCATCATGTATCATGCAATAAAATTGAGGATATTGAAACATTGTAATTTACAATGAAGTCCTCGACTAAATAGGGCCACTGGTTGGCTCATTATTATCAGCGGGCCAAGACTTCTTTTCATTTTCAGCCCTATTCATGTCCACTTTCCAAAAAAGTAATCTTCGGTCTATAGACTCATCCAGGCACTGATTCTCAGTAAACTCCTCCCAAACCAAGGAACATGGGTCCTCGAGTTTATAGTCCGCTAAATTGGTTCCTGGAAGTAATTTATTTTTAAATCGCTCCCCATATAAAACGCACTCATAAACAGAAATAAATTTTTGATACTCCAGAAAAGTAAAATGCGCATAATGTTTACTTCGATGCTCATAAAGGATACACAATAAATCGTGCACTGTAGTTGATGATTCCAGGTCCAGGCTTATTGATTCCGCACTATTTTTTTTATTCATTATAAGTTTCATTGAAGTCCATTTCTCAAATGATCCTTATCCATTAATATATTTTAAATCGCGAAAAATCAATAGAACCTGGCTGTACTTCATATGGTCACATCTCGCACATGTCTACATGTGTATCAGGCCACACGCCACATTGAACTTGCCCGATATGCTTTTTTTGCAACATCAGCATCACCAAACGAGATTGGCCTATTCCCCCACCAATGGTTTGCGGCAAAGCACCCGAAATCAAGCGCTGATGCCAATCAAAATCCAAACGTTGTTGGTAGCCTGTTAATGCCAGTTGATATTTCAATATGACTTCATTGACGCGAATACCCATAGAGGAAATTTCAAAAACATCTTCGAGCACGGGATTCCAGACTAAAATATCACCGTTTAACCCGGTAAATCCTACTTCATTGACTGAACTCCAATCGTCATAATCTGGAGCACGTAAATCATGTGGTTTGCCATTGGATAGCGAGCCACCGATTCCAATTAAGAAAACAGCACCATACTTTTTAGTGATGGCCCGCTCCCTATCTTTAGGCGATAGATGAGGATATAAAGCGAGTAATTCTTCTGTATACATAAAATGAATATATGGTGGCAAAAATGGCGTTAAACCATAAAGCTCGCTCACCATTTTTTCCGTTTTTTTTATGGCATCAAAGAGTTCAATGACCGTTTTCTTTAAATAACTCAAACTACGGTCTTTATTGTCAATGACACGCTCCCAATCCCATTGATCCACAAAAACAGAATGTGTCGCACTTAATACCTCCTCATCAGGTCTTAACGCAATCATATGCGTATAAATGCCTTCCCCGGATTGAAAAGCAAATTCTCCGAGTAGCTTTCTCTTCCATTTTGCTAAGGAATGTACGATCTCAAAAGTACGATCTGGGATGGCTTTTACCTTAACTGAGACTGCTTGTTCTATGCCGGACAAATTATCTTGTACGCCATCGCCAACGCAAGCCAATAACGGTGCTTGTACTTCAATGAGACCTAATCTTTGTTCTAATTCTCGAGAGAAAAAAGATTTAACTAAACTAATTTGTTTTTGTTTTTCAATAAATGCCTGCTTCATTATACTACCCCACAATAAATTGATTTAATATTATATTGAATTTTTCGAGTATTTTTATTGTAAAAATAAAATAAACATGGATAAAAAACATAATATTTAATAAAATATCAATTTTATTAAATACTATTTAAAAATAGCTTATGAAAGACCTAGAAAATTATCAAATCGATGATCTTGACAAAAAAATACTCCAGACATTAATAAAAAATGCGCGTACCGCTTATGCGGAATTAGCTAAGGCTTATGCGGTAAGCCCGGCAACGATCCATGTACGCGTCGAGAAAATGCGACAAGCAGGTATTATTGAAGGGGTACATGTACACATTAACCCCAAACGATTAGGCTATGATGTCTGTTGTTTTATTGGAATTACCCTGAATCATGCGAAAGACTACCAAGCCGTTCTAAAAAAACTGGAAGATCTAGAAGAGGTTATTGAGGCTTATTACACTATTGGGCATCATTTTAATATCTTTATTAAAGTCATGTGCCAATCAATAGATGCCTTACAGCAACTATTAGTAAATAAAATCCAGCTTATCGAAGAAATACAATCAACAGAGACTCTTATCTCCCTACAAAATCCAATCATGCGTTCCGTAACGCCCTAATCGTTCACGCCCCCGCCATCTACAAAAAAAGCTAAATAAACGTAAATGCGATGAATGCTTCAATGGCTGCCGCCAAAAAACAAAACGAAGCAGCACAACAGCAAATATTACAAACCGAAATTAATGCAATGCCTGTTGATAACTCCAACCAATGGTAGTACTTAGCCTGGGTGAATCGTGAAACTCGGGAGTTGGTTCTTCACCCAGACTACCTTTAAGTTGGCATGAGTACGTGTGCACCTAAAGTTTTGGGCTGCTGCTCGATTCCGATAATGTTGGCTCGACAAAGTTCTTCATTAACTCATCAAGAGCTTTTTTTTGCTCCCTAAATTCCGCTAATTGTTTTTTCATCTCATTTACCATTTCAGAACTTTGTTCTAAAAGTTGATCACATTGACTGATTCGAGCGTTAATTTTGACACTGTCAGGAAAATCCTTTTTTAACTGAGACAAAGAAATTATTTCTTTTCTCAATTGGAGCATAATTTCAAGCATTTTTTTCTGTGCTTGAGCCGTTTGTTGAATTAATTCTTCCCATTTATTTTGCTGCTCTAGCAGCTCATCGATTTTATCCATTGCCATTGTTTTTCTCATATAAATTTGGCTACAATTGGAAGATTATATCATTAACCTCAAAGCATATGTCTTCTCAACCTGATTTTTGAGTCAGTATTTGTGATGGTTGTGCATCATCGTTCTTAATTCCATTGACTCTCTCTTTAAATTTCTGCGTGAGTTTTTCCATTTGCAAATGCATTTGTCTCATCCGCACTTCAGTTTCTGCAGTTAAGGTTGCACCAGTACTCTTAATTTTTGCCAGCTCTTGTTGTAACTTTTCCAACTCTTTACCTAGGGTAAACTCGCCTAACTCTGGTTCTTGGGCATGTGGCATATTCAGTTTTTGCAGCTCTTGATCATTACAATACATTTCTCCAGTATTCATATTAATTTCGTAATTCATTTGTGCAGGAACACCATCGATAATCATTTCAACCGATAATTTAAAACCTTCAGCCTGATAGCGCTCGCTTCTTGCAAGAGTAATTGACTGGAACACAACCTGCGTATCATCAGGAGACTTTTCAACAATAGAGCGTTCTAAGTAGTACAATAGCTCTCTGTAAGTGTCCGCTTGATTGACTTTCAGAAATAACGGTGACTTGATTCCTTGATTAATCAAAGAGTGATCATCACTTAATTTGAACGTGACACTTCTATCTCGATAATTAAATTTGCCATTGGCAGGAAGATTTAATTCCGGTGAAATATCCCTATTCATTATGCGTTCGAAATGTGCTGCAGCAGCTTCCGAAGCCGCTTGATATACTTGTATAGAACGTCCTTCATTGAGAGAACTATTTTTATCGCATTGAGCAAAATAGCGCACCATTTGTAATTTCGTTTGTTGGCAATAGGATTGAAAGGCATCCCAGTTATCCTTCTTGACCCCTTTAGGTTTATCCATGTATGCAACGTTGCTAAAAAATACAGAGAACGTCTGGTATTTTTCTTGTGGTGTTGCTGCTTTTTTATCAAGAATACCAGCAGTTATTTCTTCACTCTTAATACCTAAGAGAGCAGCCTGCTGTAAAACAAGCTTGACATTATCAAACGTATTATCGGTATTAGTATCCAGATCTTCTGGAGCCATTGCCGCCTGAACTTTAAGCTCCAGTTCATTCAGGTATTGATACAAACGACCATGAACACTGCTTTTCAATGAACGAGAATGTGTTACATCATGCTCCAGCAATCTTTTTCGGGCTTCAGCAATATGCTCTAAAATTTGTTGCGGACTTTGATTTTCTTTTTGTAATTTTTTAAGCAACTTGGTAACCACCTCTTTGCGATCAAGACTCACATAACCTCGAGACCACCAATTGTCTCGATAAGCAGTTAACCAATTTACAGCTTGCGTTTGTATGCCTGGAGCTTTATCACCTCCACGCCACCATGTGGCAAAATCATCTTTCTTCCATTGGTGAGCCTCTTTGGGCAATAGCCTACGTCCTTCAGCCATAAGCGTACTTAAATACTTCACTTTTTGAGATTCATGTTCACTGCGATGATGAGTCAATATGTTAAAATGTCCCTTCCGTGCTTGAATCACAGCGCCAAGCAATTTCTTATCCTGGCTCCATAGCATTTGCTTTTCAAAACGTTGACACTCCTGACTAAGACGTACATACGCAACGGGATTCCCATCACGATGAGCTTGGTACCTTAAATAAAGTAATGCCCCCATGATTTCCTTGACATTCTTTTCAGTAAAATCTCCGACAGCTATGTCAAATTTGCCCCTTAATTTTTGGCGATGGGCCTGAGAACTTAACCATTCGATTTTCTTGGTAATGTAAGCTTGGGTGGCCTCGGTTCTTGCTTGAGCTACTGCTTCTCCCATCATACTGAATTTAGAAGCAGCCATAAAATCACTATAAACTGCCGCCTCGGGTACTGATGGGTCCACTTTGCCATATTGTTGTCTTCTTTTTACATAGAACCGCTCTAGGCGAGGTTTTTGGGCTCTAACCGTTTCGAGCAACTCCAGGGAATCCAGCGGTTTTATCTCAGGGAGCTTTAGAGACGTCAGTTTATTGTATTCCGCCCAACCCTTTATATCAGCTCGCAAAGCCCCATTGTCTTTAGCAAGTTCATTCCATTGCGCACATGCAAATTTTGCGATCTCTTCCAACTGCTGACTCATGTTTCCCTTTAAGTTAGGATCATGTTGTAACTCTTCCCAGCGGTCATCAATGCGGCTTAATACAAGATTCCATTGTTTGGTTAATTTCTCACGGATTGCTTTTTTGGGAACATTTTCAGCAGTTGCATTAAGCACTTGAATGTATTTGAAAAACTCTTGATAAATAATGTCTTTCACATCATCGAATGATTCTCGCAATTGCCGTTCGACAACACGTTTTTCATTACGTACTCGGTTTAATTCGTAAATGGCTTGATCAAGACCTTCTATGGTCTCTGGAATTTTGCGCATTTGCTTGGGCGTGTAAATATCCGAAAACTCACTACGTCGAACAATTAAACGGGTAAAGCCTTGCTGACCAGCACGCCCAGAACGACCAATTTTTTGCCGTTTGGAGCGCTCTAGGTCTTCGGAAGAATAAGGATTGGTATCAACAAACGTATCTATCGTATACAAGCCATTGTCATGTGTTGGTTTTATGTCAGTTCCCCGACCAAACACCGTAGAAATGGTAATCATTCCATCTTGACCTGCCTTATCTTTTATAGCTATTTCTTCTGCATTTCGCGCTGCTGGCGTAGATTGTTCGCTGCTGTAAAAGCGTTGAATACCTTGAGATACACCTTGAAATTTAGACTTATATTTCTTTGGATCTTTTTCAATAGCCTTTTTCAGGGCATCATAAATTTTCTCCCCTTGTTCTTTATCCGCACAATGGATCAACATTGGCCCGGCGAGTCCTTTCTCTTGGCTTTTTAAATAATGAAGCGTTTCCTTAACAATACGATTAATATGATCGCGACTTTCTGCCTCTGGATCGGTTACATACTTTGGATTTGTCAGAATCGGTTGTAAATCCTCACGGTTGGATTCATCGAAGGGTGGTATATCCACAAAGCGAAAACCATATTTCGCATGTTGCTCTTTAAGCTCTTCTCTTGAACCGACGGTTCCGCTCATCCCCAAACGCTGTTTATAAGTATTGAACAAGATTTTACTATTCAGGGTGGTAATATAAGTTTTTTCAGGCTCAACCAGAAAATCAGGCATTTTTCCTGCATCAATTTCACTACGGTATTTTTGACGTAGGCGCACATGCAAAAATTGCTGAATTGCATCACTGAATTCTGCTTGAATATTAGGTCGTCCACCCGCTAGAATGCACGCCTTGGAAACTGAGCCATATTTTTTATGTTCTAAAGGAATTACTCGGAAGCGAACCTGCTCCATTTCAACCAGCTGATTGGTCTTGCCTGCTGCAACCAACCAAGTTTCCAAGCGTTTCTTATAAACCTCTGGCTGCTCTTCCAGAACTCTGAGCTGTTCCTTTTCTTCTTTAGTTTTAGCGGTGTTTCTTAACCAGCTTTTTGCTTGTGCCAAAAACTCTTCATCGCTTTTGGGTGCCTTCTGAGAGTCAACAAATTGCACCAATGACTCGTAAATCCATGTATACGGACTTTTATAGGGATCGGTTACCGGATCAAGGGAGGTTGCATAACGATAGCGAGTACTATCATCCAAAGTTGAAAAGTCAACTTCATCGGCAATTAAAGTACAATTTTCTGGGAATACTTTACCCAACAGCTGCATTTTGGAGCGATGCAACGCCAATTCTGACATGCTGGAATAATGAATTGCTCCTTCTTCATATTCATCCTTTCCGGAGTTTGCATGAATAAGTTTGGCCTTCATCCCCAAGTATTCGAAAAAGCCATGATTTTCCTCTAATCCTTCGTTCGCCAAAAACAAGCTGCTTGTGCAAATATCAACAGTTTTTCCTTCTACATTTGCCATTGCCGCAGCCAAACCTGCCGTCATTGACTTGCCTTGGCCTGTTTGAATTTGCGCGACAAAATCCTGACCACTCTGCATTGCAGTCAATAAATAAAGAATTTGGGTGGGCCTTGGGAATTTACCAGTGCCGCGGTACATTGCTTCACGCAATAGGGCAATGGTTTCAAGGCGTATCTTAAGGCGAGCTTCTTCAGAGAGGGAAGTCGTGTCTTTTAACTGAACACGGTAATGTTTGAGTAAGCCTTGTATTTCCTCATGGGACATCTCTTTAACAGGCTTACTCGCGCCACCTTCGGGAGTCCATGGCTGAGTTGGAATTCCCCGATTGTTACCAATGGCATTAATATATAAAAACCACCGCTGTAGCTCTTCCCGTTGTGAGAGCAGCAACGGGCGCTCGTAATTCAGGTCCTGCAGATTATCGAGATACTTGGCAAGCTGATTGGCAATAAACTGGGAGTGGCCTCGCTTTGATGTTTCTTTAAGAACAAGGCTGCACACCTCATGCATTGTACATGGGGATGGCCTCGCAGCGGGCTGGTCAAAATTTTTATTTTTAAGTACAGCCTTGATCGCCTGGTCATCTAAATAATGATTTTTATTGTCTTGCGTCTTGTAATAAAATCTTTCAGTTGCGTCTTTATATAGATACAGGTGATTTTTATCTGATTTCTTGATGTTCAAATTACCTGACATCAAAAAGAGGTCACACCCATAAAAATTCCTATGCATGTTCTTAGTTTTCAGCCAGTAATCACGATCATAATCTGCCTGCAAAGTTTCCAAGACCTTCGCATTCAGAGGTGTGAGTGGATCAGAAAGCAGAACATTTAAAGAGGACAACTCAGGATGTTTGGGCGAGCGATACAATGCATCCAGCTGCTTCAGAATTTCTGGGTCAAGCTTGTTTAGATTGATTATTACCTGACGAAGCAGGTCACCTTGATAGGTCTCAGGATTTTGTTGCGCGGCTTTCAAGGCAATAGCCAATACCAGCGAACGTTTTGGTTTATCAGCTATCTTACCAAGCTCCGTGATGACCGATAAAAAATCCCTTCCTCTTTCCTTGTCTTCGGTAAAAAAGCCCACAGTTTTTGCATTCAGTTCAGCTATCGTCAGCTCATTAAGAACCTTAAAGGCATCGTCTATATCGGTTAGATTTTTGGCTTCGACTTTTGCAAATCCAGAAAGAAGTTTCATCCGGGCAGCAAATAAATCACCGTCAGCTGCTTGATAAGCTAATATTTTCTTTATATATTCTGGAGCAGTTCGCGGATCGACGGCAGCGTCACAATAGCGAAGGGCCAATTCGCAAAGCAATTTTTTTTCAGTATTTTTTAAAAGACTCGTCTTTTCTTTATCTAAAGCTTCATCAACAATACCTTTTAATGCTTCTATGCTCTTCGGATTAACGTCCTTAACCGCCAGGAATTGATACAGCAGATCGCTGGGGAAAGGAGTGTTTTTATCAAAATTTGTTACCAATGCACTGGTTATATGAGCAAGCAAAGGTAAAGGATAGGCGTTAAGATTCGGGCTGTTATCTAATGCATCAAGAACATTGCCGAAATCAATAGGCCATGCTTTATTCATAATTTGCAAGTTACCCAAGAATTGGTTAAGGGATTGCAACTCTCCTGCATATCCCTTACAAAACCGCTCAAAATCATCCTCTTTTTTAATTGGATGATTCATTTTATTGTTAAGGATTTTAGCTAAGCGCCCCTTAGCCACATTATCTTTTATGCCGATACGCTCTTGACCATCACTCACCACACCATCATAAACTTTGAGCATCACGCCTTTAATTTTTCCCTGGACAATCCCTCCAAGAAGTCCAGTCATATCAGCAATATTTTCCAGGCCATCTAATAATCTTCTTGTGCCTTCAGGAGTAGCAAGACCGTCAAAAAATCCTTCGCCAAGCTTGGCATCAATTTGAGTTTTGTAATCGACTAACTCCGCTCTAATCTCAGCCATATATTTGGTAATAATCATATGTAAATTACCCGCGGGCTCGACTGGGGAGGCAGTCACCTTTTCCATTTGTATCACGCAGGATTCCGGCAAGTTGCTTTTTACAGTGCGTTCAAGAGTGTTATAGTCTGGTTTAGCATGTTCAGCTATTCCTTGGATAAGTGTGGTGAGCTCTTTGAGTGATGGTAAATCCTTTGACTTCTCCACATCAATATTGCCAAGCAATTCGAGTAAATCATTTGTTGTTTGGGCTCCATGAGCCTTGAAGCATTTCTCCACTTCCGCATATAAGGCTTTAGCCGTTACCAGCGCGTTAGACTCATCTACGCCTGTTGAATTACAGACCGCCAGCAGTTTTGCTGTAGCAGACCTTATTTTAGGTTCCAGGTCTACTTCTGCTTTGACTTCTCGCATACTATTGAAAGGAACATTTAGTCCTTCGAGTTGATAAACAATATCTATAAAATTCTTGGCACCCAGGTTTTGCTTATTCTTGCTTAATATCATCAAAGCTTCGAGAAAGTTTTCTGCGGATTTTGTGCCCTCTTGGCTCATTAGAGTATTATATTTACTCATGATGCTTTGCACCCTTTTAATGCAAATCCTTGGCATACCGGTAGTAAAAACCAGTCTGGAAATATCTATTATCTCCGCAATAGTAGGACGAATAGATTGCGCCAGTAATGAGCGCCAAGAAGAGAGCACTTTTTCCATCTCCCCAGATTCATCAGAAGGGCATTGGCCAACCCAATCTATAAGGCGCGTTATTTCATCTTGAGTGAAACATTTACCTCGTTTTCCAACTCCAAAACCTGCGACTATAATTATCAAATCCTCCTGTTTCTTACCTTCATCCTCCTTACTTTCTACTTTTAAGATCTTGTTGAATGCCTCATGGTATTCGCTTAGTGGGGCACGATGATTAAAAGTTGCGATATAACGTAGAAACAGCGACTTTCTTTTTTCATTTGAATCGACAGCATAGTCAGCAAAATTTCCTCCAAATTTAGTTTTATCGTTTCGGAAACAAAAACCTTTTAGTGCAAACACCATATTTGCTTTTGCTCTTTTTTCAGGTGTAGGAGCCTTATGATAACTATTTTCTAAATCCAGCATCATCTCAGCAGTCACTAATTTATACCCTTCATAACGTGATGCATAAAAAGGTCCTAGTGGTGCGAGAGACAATCCCTGTAATCCCTGGTAAAATTGCTCATCCACATCCAAGGCATTGGGTAAAATAGTAGTTAACAAACGATCCAGGGCCACCCGCATATCGGCGACCTCCGTTAGAGGACAATACTCAGTCAGTGCAAGTCCAGGACTAACCTCGTCCAGTTGACCGCAAAAATAGAGAAACCCATCGGTCAATTCCGCCAAATTCGCCCAACGTTTGCCCGGAGCTTGTAGTACGGTGAAATCACTTTGGTCGGATTCGGGCTCATACAAAAGATTGCTGGAATGTTGCTCTGTTAATGAAACCCACCACGCGGCCTGTGCGGATGACAAAGTTAACAACTTCTGCATCGCAGCACGGGCGCTGTCCGTCGTCAATTCGTTAAGATTTTTTGAGGGATCGATAAAACACGTCTTAAAACTTGCAAAAAACTTCTCTCCTTTGATTGTCTTAATCTGATTCAAGTCCTCTAACAGGTTAGATAAACCTTTCGGACCTTGCTCATAAAGCACTTCGCTTATTGCTTTGATATTAGATGACGTCAGTTTCGCGCCAAAAATGTTTTCAATTTGTCTCTGGATGGTGCTGGCCTCTTCTTTGCTGACCATCGCAGCAATGAAACCATTTAAAATTTTGACTCGTTGTGAATCGTTTAGAGTGATATCTTTGTTTTCTACAGTGAAAGTATCACTTTTTAAAAAGAAAAATTGACTGATGCAGGCATCCAAAGTAGGTCGTTGTTTCTTCATAGGTTCTATGACACTTTTATAGAGACTTTCAGCCTGTTCACGAGTCATAAACTGTAAGGCATTACCAGACCATTGATTAGGAGCCATTGGTTTGCTGAAGCGAATCGTCAGTGGCGATTCATTAGGATTGACTGCTGGATTAAACGCGGTATAGGCAAGCACCAGCTCCCCATCCTTCTGTTGCTGCAGCGAAAATCCTCGGGGTAAGTTATCTGGATGCAGTCCATACTGTACATCTTGCAAGTTTTCAATCAAAACTTTGGCGGCAGAAACTGTCATATTCTTAATGCCGTACTTAAATAAATCGGCATTGGCTCCAGTAATCAAATCCCAACATTGATCAGGAGTTAAATGCGGATGACGCTGCGCAATAAAAAATGCCAGGCGTGCAATTGTTACTCGATTGATTAAATCCTCAGTGCCCGCATAGGGGAGAAACGGTTCTCCTGGAAGCTCTTCTTCTTCCGGAAGCTCCTCATCATCGAGCGCCGTTTGTAGTTGCTGTTGGACTTGTTGTTGCTGTTGTTCCTGAATCTGAACTTCAGTATCCAATCCTGCCAACCCTTCTGTTTTCAGAATGGCTTTACCAACTTTACCAAGAACAACCGCTTCTGTTGTTTTAGCCTTTAGAGCGTGATGGCTAGGGCTCGCAGTAGAAGCCAATCCTAGGCGTCGGTTAGATAATGCAGCATTCTCCAGCTCCTGCAATTTTGCCTGCAGAGTAGGGCTAATGGTACCCTTTGCTGCCTTAAAAGAAAGAACTGTTGGATATTTTTTCTCTCGTATATGAGTAATTAAGGTGTCTATAGTTTGTTCCGGAAACTTTGCCAGAGAGTCGGTATTAATTTGCAATTTTTCAAGCCCTGGCGCTTTCATCGCTGCCAGAATTGCAGTTAGCTCTTGATTCAGTGTTTCATGATTCGCTGCCAAATTGGGTATGTCAAAATTGAATTGTTTAAAAGGAATGTAGGGCTCTTCAGATTGTAAATGTGCTCTTAAAGCAACCAAAAAGCTAAGACCGTCCTCTATACGTATAGGCTCTTCATGCTGAGGATTGACCTGAGTCATATCGAATTCTTTGAACGGAAAGCCACTATCTTCGCAGCGATCTTCATGAGTCGCCATGTACTGTAACAGTTTGGCAAATCCTGTCGCCCCCATGGCAGCTACAGCTTTAGCATTACTTTCGTAGTAGTGGTTCATCCATTCAAATCGCTCTCCAGTCGGAAAATCAGCAGGCGTAAACAGGATGTGTTCAAACAAAGAATCCCAGGGGTCGCTTCCTTCAGGCACAACAATCGTTCTGCCATCAATTAGCGTATTGCGTGCATTGATGAGTTCTAGATATTTCGTTAATTTGGGTTCGTCAGAAGTTAACTTAATTCGGAGTGGCAAATTATCAATTTTTTCATGCAAAAGTTGCTGCCCTATTTTATCAGTTCCAGAGAGCTTCAATGTTTCTAAATCCATGTTTTTTGCAACTTGCTCAAAAATAACTCGTAACACCAAATTGGGATCCGCCACTTTTACTGCTACAACATCAAGAATACTTTGTAAGTTTAATTCAAGCGGCTCATCCTCAGATGTAGCGAGACTCTTAATAACCTCCATGTCACGTAAAACATTAATTTTTTTATTTTGTTCTACTAGCTTTTCTAACTCTTTCAATTGTTCGTCGTTGAGTTTTCCTTGTTTTCCTTCTTTCTTCACTTTTGGTTGCGAGAAAGTGAGCAATTGTCCTTCAACCAGTGCAGGCTTTACAACAAACACACCCCCGCTCGCTGCTTCAAAAACACTTGCAGGTAAGAAGTGTTGCAGTACTTCTTTTGTTTCATTTGAAATAGATTGATTTCCCAACAAAGAACGATACACGAAGTTACGAAGACTGGTAGCGTCCGCACAATCCAGGAATTTTTGATAGTCTTCTTTATCCCCGACCTTGATCACATTCTTCTGAATCAGATCGGCGAGAATCCCTTTTAACGCGCGATACCCACATGTGAATCCATCTCTTTGCTCACCTGAGCCACTTATATTAATCGTTGGATTATCACACTCCGGAAAAGCTTTATAAACTTTTAATGGTTCATCCCTTGAGTATCCGCCAAGCTCTGTCCGATACTGTATCGCTTGATTAAGGACTTTTCTAATTTTTTCTTGGCTACTTTCATGTAAAAATAATTCATCATTGTAATCTACAGTAATCGTTGGTGGCGCAGTCCTAGGATCTACTGTAACCATCATGCGAGTCCAGTGAACTCCGCGAGAATCAAGGCGACTGTGACCATCTTCTCCAAGATTAACGATTAAAGGAATCACATAGGGTTCCTGGGGATCGTCAAGTTCATGCTTTTGCCTTTCAAAGTGCAGAGCTAACCCGATATCATCTACTTTGAAAGGAACAATATGAACCAGGCGCTCTAACCCCAGGAGGGCCAGCTCACGTCGAATGTCCAGATCGGAAAGCCATTCATCTCTTTTTAGCTGCCCCCCCAGAAATCTTTCAAAAATACCAGGATGCTCGCTCTTAGAGGGATCAAAACGAATATGAGTTGGGCGAGTACTTTGCCATCGCAACCAATCGGTTCCAGCGGCCAGAGGGTCAAAATCAATTGTATACTGATCACCCAATTCTCCTGGTTCCACTGTGTAACTCATATGTTTGATAAAAACATTGTAAAACGTTGCAAAATCATTGAGGCTTACTGCAAGGGTTTGATCATTCTGTATGGCCAATGGCGACAAAGGTAGATAATCACCATGTTCACTATCAAAACGCTTGAGCCCCTCTATTAAGGGTGTAGCATCTTTTATAGATACAGAAGGGGCTTTTTTTATAACATCATATAGTTTTTTTAACGAATTATTCGGTGAAGTACTGATATCAAGGCTACCGTTTACCAGAGACTCCCATTTGCTTTCCAAAGAGACGGTAGATTGCTTGCTAATGGTTTCCAGTTCTTCAACACTTATAGCCCCGTCTTTAACCGCTTTGGAAAGAGCTATCATATGGTTAATCAAAGTGGGGGTGCGAGATTCAGAACGGTGATCATCAAAAAAAGGCATCGGCATATCGAATTCAACAATTTATCTATCCTTATTATAAAAATAGCACAATTACCTGATTACAATATTAAGACAGGAGAAAATGGGCATGAAGAATATAAATTGCAAAAAAATCTGAGAATTGAGCCTAAAAATGCTTAGGATTCATTCCTTGGGCATGAAGCTCTTGAGATACGGCCTTATTTTTATGTAAATTTAAATTCATCCCCGATAGCATTTTTCGGGTACGCATACGTTTACGTATGCGCATGTAAGGCCAGAATCAGCATATGTTGTATGGTCTTTAATGTTCATCATTAGGCGGTACTACAATCGCAAAGGGCTCGCTGGCACTACCATCGATGGATTTACTTAGAAGTTGTACTCTGACTAAAACCTTCATTGTTTTGCTGTCCTCAGAACAGTTGGTTGCCTGTGGTTCGCGCTTACAATTTGCAACTTGATGCACTGTATCTATAGGACTGTTGTCGCTATCAATCTCCTTTTGGTGTTCCAAATCAATAAGCACTAACGACAAATGACTCAGCTTCCACTCATTGCCTTCTGCACCATATCCCACGCGTCGTTCATGAACTAAGGTAACTTTTTGTCCTCTTTTCAGCGTGGTTTCATATTCCCATATTGGTTTTTCAACAGTTAACTCGCTTTCTATAATATTGTCTTTCTGTTGATAAGCTTTTTCCATATTGAGATAACCCCAACCATACGTTCTATTCCATGCAGAACCCATGATTTCCGAATGCCCAGAATCGGCTGTACCGGCATCAGCCCAGGTATCGGCGCTATTAATAAGTAAGGCTTTGATGGCCATAGGATTCTGAATACCAGCATCTTGCAGTAACAATGCCGAAGCACCTACATGCGGTGCCGCAGAACTGGTGCCACCCATAAGACGATAGCCATCTTTGTACTTCATCGCATTAGAATAGACAAAGCCATATACTTTGGGATCAGGCGCGCAGGTAAACGTATCATGGCCTGGGGCCGTTAAATCAGGTTTACGCCGACCAAATGGGGTAGGCCCTCGACTGCTGGTTTGCTTTATTATATGTTTGCTTCTATCTGCAGTTTTTACTACAACCGATTCATTTTCGGTAATCACTGTATTCATATTAGCAATCGTCAGCCCATTATAATTATCACCAGGCACTGTTAGCGTGGAAGCAAAAGTATACTGATGTGCGGGTTCTATGTATCCCGCATTTCCTGCCGATTTGACCCAGAGAATTTTTTGCGTATTCACCACATAGTCTATGACTTTTGCAAGCCCACTCCATTCAGGGCACGCAGGACAATTTAAATCCAATCGACCATTGCCCATACTGTAATTAATGATAGTAGGCTTCTGTTCCGTGCGGCTCAACATCCAGTCCAAAGACCCCATGGTGCGCATAATACTTGCAGGATCAGCTGTTTCCTCTCCCGCCAGTCCAGAAATAATGGTGGACGCACCATAAGCCATGCCTTTATATTTTTCATGATTACTCGTATAAATACAGGCTACACCTGTGGCATGTGGCTCTTTCACGCCATTAAGATGATTTGAATACCCAGAACTTCCATCCTGTTGCAGGATTAATTTTTTATTAGATAATGAAGGGTGCAATGGATCTACACCGGTATCGATTATACCAATAATCCCTTTTTGACCAGTGTAACCATGATCCCACCAATTATTTACATTAGGATAAAAGGATGAAGGAGTAAGTTTTAAAACTTGCGCATTAATATCCAACTCTGGCGTTGCGGCAGTATGTGAAGAAATTTGGGCTGCTGAATCCAAATTGGCAATTTGATAGAGTAAACCGCGATCTCGTGGAACTTGTATTGCTACTGCAGGCATAAAACCTAAATCTTGTATGTACACACCCTCAATTTTTTTTATTTCTTCAATAAACGATACTTTTTCTGTCTGATTATGTAAAAAAACTACCAGAGATAATGTGCCCCGCTTTGATCCTTTAGGATATTTGAACTTTTGGATAACGTCCGCGTCAATAATGGCCCTTGCAGAAAGAAGGGGGCTTATAGCGATTAAAATCATTGCCAGATAAGATCTTTTGAATGCATGCCACATAGAGTGCCTCATTTGCGGGGTTAACATAATAAAATAAACAATTTCTTACCGTTCTAATTGGCAACTTATTGTTTTTCATCCTGTATGTTAGAGAGATTTTAAAGCAAGGGGGAACAAGAGAAAAGCGGTCGATATAAAAAATTTTAGCCAATACAAGCCTATAGCCTCAATTTTCCTTTTAATTCAGTGGCCTGAAAGTACTGTGAAGATTTTGGCGAAAAAAATGGTCATTTCCTCTCGGGGAACTTTTTTCACGGTTTTCATTGTCGAGATGAAGCGCATGCGGTGAATGTGAATCGGCTTGGGTTATTGCCATTACTGCATAAAAAATAATCTTGAGATTTCTTCGCTTGCAGAAATACACCACGAAATATTGAGTGCATCCGCGTATTGTAAGGGCTTGATAATGCAACCAGATACGTGTAACTCACTTTTAGCAAGCTTTTCTTTAGTGGTATATTCACCTGTAAGTAAAAAAACCTTAACTTTTTCAAAATCAAAAGATTTTCTAACTTCTTTCAAAAAATCGATGCCGTTCATCCTGGGGAGGTTGAGATCAAGTAATATCACCTTCGGCCTGAGTTTAGGCTTACCATTTCGTCCATACAACATATCCAGTGCTTCTTTCCCATCCTTGGCGATAGCAATATTGACCTTTTTTTCCATTTTGGCAAACTCACGTTGCATCGATTCAATGTCAACGTCATCATCTTCTATATATAAAATATCCGCGTTCATAGCCATAATCTCCCTATAAGTGAGCAGAGCAAACTGATGCTATAAATTCCTCAGTTACTTTATATTATAATATACATCGAGGCCTTCAGCTGATTTAGCCACCAAAACACGTGGCCTATCCGTATTCAGCAATTATTACACCAAACTGAATGAGTCTGAACCTTCAACTGCAGCAATCTTATCATTGGAGCCTGTTTGTTGATGTTGAGATGCAGATTTCCAGAACATATCTCTGGGGAGAGTACTAGAGGTAGCTGGACACGTGCTTAAGCTTTTACCTGCTTCATCAATAAGCAAGCTAATTAATTTATCATTTGCACTCTCTTGTGGGCGGCGTAGATTTGCAAATTTGGCGGATAATCTTATTTTTTCATTGAGCGGCTTAATTTGACTAAGATAATAATTCAGTTGTTCTTCAAGATTATGTGCATCTGCTGATTTTAAATGGTTGGCCAAACAAAGATCGGAGTCTAATTCGATAAAGACCTTGATATCAAACCTTGATCGTAGTTTCTCATCTAAGAAAATATCTGCTCCAAAAACAATAACATCACCGGATGCATCATTGATAGCAGATAAAAGTAACTCGCTAGAATTATAAGCAGAACTATCAATGAGTAAGGTGCTCTTTTTATTTAATAAAGAATAACATTGCTCACTCAACGCTTTAAAGCCACTACCTATAGGTCCACAAACGGCCAATACTGTCATATAAATTACCACGCTGTTTAAAATGGCGGCAATAATACCAGTTTGGAGCAGTTAAAACAAATGATATTCGAAAAACCTGATGTATCCCGCCCAAATTAGACAAGTGTATTGATATTATCCATAGGATCTGGTCTTCAAACCAGATAAGATATACTGGCTTATTGGATTGGTCTCATTACTTCACTATGTCTAATATGATAAAAATTTGAATGGAATTCTCATTAATTAAATAAGGAGTTTATTATGAAAATAAGCTGTTTATTAGGCGCTTTGTGCTTATCCCCCTTTCTTGCTTTTGCCAATTCGGCTCACAATTTAGAGGGTCTTATTTTTTCCCCTTTGCCGAAAAATAAAAATACGATAGTCAAACATTATAGTAATGAACAAGAAATACCTGATCTGCAGCAAATGGCGCAAAGAACCGTTGATTTTCCAACTCAAATCGTTCGCGTTCGCGGAAATGTTGAAGGATTAGGACTCAGTTGCGAAGAAGTAACAGATAAAATAGACCAGGTCTTTTCAGAAAAAATCTCTCCCAACTTGTTTACCTACAACACCTACGTCAATTGTGGTTATGATCAAGATAGCCCCGAGGAATATGCAACCAGTTTTTCCATCCAGAGTTATTTTGATCCATTAACCGATAAAGCCGTTGATTATTTAAAATCCTATCTCAAAGAATATAATGGCTACAACTTATTTAATACCGCAACCTTGCATATTGAAAATGCCAAAGGTGTTATTATATCAATGAATCTCAATGCGGGTTTAAAAAACAACCCTGATAAAGTGCCACTGATGCTTTATCGTCAAGATAGAGGCAATTTTCATTTCAAAAGTAATTTTGACATGAGAAAAGAATTAATTGCCGATATTTATCAACGATTTTATTCAAATGCCCCCGAAATCATTCTACCCTTTTTAAACAAATGGCTTTTTTCCTATGCAGGAACAGTTTATTACCCAATTCTACAAGCATCCAATTATCTTGAATTGCAACCTGAAAGAATATTTGTCATGGAAAATGAAGGAGATATCTTCGTATCTGATTTAAGATATTATTTCGCCAACCTATGTATGAAGAGAAACCCTAATAAACATTGCTTGTAACTCATTGCAGAAAATGAGCCAGGAGACGAAGTCTGGGTGAAGCAAAAGCAGGGGAAAGGGTGTCTGATTTTTTTATTTGCAACCCGGGTCACGGTTTGCTTACACCCAGGCTGCTTTCTGACTGCCGGTAAGCATGGCAACTGACTTAAATTTTTAATTCAAGACAGTTGCCCCCAGACCTACGGACTATTTGCATTTAAGATCATATTCTCGCCTATCGTTGCAATTGAAGGAGGCGTTTGGTTAATTCAGCAAACGCTGGGCTTAACAGCCCAGCCTCCGCTTACTGACTTCTAAAGCTGATTTCCCAAGTGTTTCTGTAACAATACCAGCGATTTAGGATCACAATGGGCTAATGATAGTGTTTTAAATAGATTCTTGTTGTCTATTGCTGATAAGTGAACGTCAACAACTTGCGCTCAATTTTGTCTTCAAGAGTTCGTGATGAGTTCGCTATATTGTTCTTCATCAAAGCCCACCGCAATGGTCTTGCCATTTTGTACTAAAACCGGTCTTTTGATGATTGATGGATTGGCGATGATAAAATCAATTTTTTCCGCCATACCTAATGCTTCATAATGGTCTTTATATTTTCGGTATGTCGTTCCTTTCTTGTTGACAGGTAACTCACCGAAGTAGTCACTCCACGCTTGGAGCTGTGTTTTTGTTGGTGGCGATTTTTTGAAATCAATAAATTCATAAGCAATTTTATTGGTTTCTAAAAAAGTACGCGCTTTTTTTACCGTATCACAATTGGGAATAGCAAACATTGAAATCATTTTGGTCCGCGGGATTCAGTGACTAACATGGCAACATCTTATAATGCGGCGCTAATTTCTCCTAGAAAAAAGTGCGGAACTGTCTCGAACGAGAGGATTATACAACCAGGATTGTAACTAGTGTGCATATAAAATATGCCGAGACTGATGATATAATTTCGCCAAGATACTTGATTTCGATGCATCAATTAAACTCAATCTCTTAATTTCCATCAATGTACTAATAAATTAATTTTTAGTTAATTTATTAGTACATTGTCGAACCAAGACCCGCCCCTGACCTACGTTTGCTGCATCTTGCTCTTCTATTTCTTCAAGTACATTATTGAAATCACAATTTTTTTTTCGATAAATCGATTCAGAAGCCTTTACTCCAATCCTAATCCAAAGACATAAATAAAACTTTTTGCCACGATCAGAGCGATTTATTGTATTTATCAATTAATAAATTCTTAATAAATAATTATCTATGATAAAGAAAAGCACTATAGCTTAATTGTTTGGAGGATCTATGCCTAAGAAAGCTGCTTTTGTAGATATCGATGGGTGTTTGGTTATTGAAGGTAAACTAAATCAAGCTTTAGTGGAGCAACTTAAAGCCTATGATGAGATTATCTTGTTTACCCAAAGAAGCATGTATCTGCAGGTTGGACAAATTTCGCGCTCGTATCTCCTCTCGGGAGAAGTGGGAGAAGATACTATTGTAAATACTTGTGATGCCGTTGACGCACTAAGTAAAGCAATCGGAAAAAAAGTGAAAGTATCCACCTCTGTTGATCAGTGTTTTGGACCGCCAACTGAATATTATGAAACAGCCTTAAAGCCATTCGAACAACAATTAAAAGAAGAAGCGGCTAGCAAGAAAGATAAGTTGGATTTTGCTCCATTCAACAAACGTGTAAGTGACGAAGCTGCGGTAGTAAGAAGACATTTTGGTATTGAAGATGAAAGAGCGGCTCCGGACACCTTTTACCCTCAAGGTAAAGTAGAGCAATGCCAAGGACTTATGTCTCATTTACCTCAATTGTTGGGCACAGAAGATATTACCGTTGATTTTTTTGATGATAGCAAAAGAAATCTCAATGAAGTCATTGACAGCGACTTGCGCCAAAAACCAAATTGCATGGTTGTCTCTGGTACTTATATTTGTCCCATAGCTAAGTTTCACGAAAAATATGGCATAGATGCAGATCCACGTGATCGTAAAATTCAAGCCAAATTGCAAGAAGATCCTATTGCAAAATTAAGCCAATATATCGCTATTCGTGAAGCTGAACGTGAGAGTTCTGATCCCCGGTCTGAGTATAAAAGCAAATGGGCAGAAATTTTTAGGCCTGATGTATTGAGTGCTACAACAAAAATCAGTGCTGCCAAAAAGGCAATTAGAATTTTACAAGGAGAAGAAAACGTAGTTATGACAGAAAATGAACTGAAAGCTTTGCAGCAAGGCCGCTCTAAAGACCTCATTGGTGATGCAATTGATATAATAAAAGAGTCACAAGAACAAAATGATGATAGACATGTATTCCACTAAGAAACTTGCTTCTCTCTTCAAAAAAGCTATAAGTTTTTAACACTTACTCCAGAAACTCAACGTACCGCGGGCAAGCCGCGGTACGTTGGCAAAGTAATTGGTACCTTCATAGGCATCCTATTGATAGCGCAAGTAGCTTCATGAAATAACGATAATTAAAGACAATTACCACCTGATTTGATACAACAGGATCAATGAGTCAAAATTAAAGGTTTAATCAATGAGGAAAATAAATATTCTGTTGCTTTGTTTTACCTTATTTTTTCAGTTGCCGCAAACGTATGGAAAAACAAACAAAATGAATTCTCGATCCCAAACACAAACAATAATTGGCTATCAAGAAGGTGATTTTATAATTCCTAAGTATTCATTTAAAAATGGCCAAACCTTAAACAACCTCCGCCTCCATTACATTACCGCTGGGACGCCGCAGAAAAATAATCAAGGTGAGATAACTAATGCGGTTTTATTTTTGCATTGGACCGGTGGCAGTGGCAGTGAACTGCTTGCGCGTTTTGAAAAAGCATTATTAGCACCTGGAAAACCTTTTGATATGAATCATTATTTTTTAATTTTCCCAGACAACATTGGTCAAGGACAATCAAGTAAGCCCAGCGACGGCCTCCGCATGCAATTCCCTAATTATAACTATCATGACATGGTCGCACTGCAACATCAGTTAGTCTCTGAACATTTAAAAATTGCACATTTAAAAATGATTGTTGGCACGTCTATGGGCGGCATGCACAGCTGGATGTGGAGTGAGTTATATCCCGAATTTATGGATGGGATTATGCCTATTGTATGTCTTCCACGCATCGTTGATGGGCGCAATTTGCTTTGGCGACAAATCGTGATTAATACTATCAAAAATGACCCGTCTTGGCACAATGGAAATTATACAACGCCTCCTTATGGAGTAGAGGCCATTTGGCCATTAGTGGCAATGATGGTCGATGGGGTACCCCATATACAACACATGATTGCTAATGCGAACGAAGCAACGAATTACATCCATGCAGCAATGATGGCAGGCAGCAAAAAAGATGCTAACGATATCATTTATATCATGTCAGCCTCTAGAGACTATAATCCAGAACCGTTGTTATCGGCGATTAAAACAAAAGTATTTGCCCTGGATTTCACTGATGACGCGCTAGATTCACCTGAGTTTTATCGTATGCCCGCTTTAATAAAACAAGTAAAACATGGGCGATGGATTCTACAAAAGGGAACACCAACTTCGCATGGTCATTTTACTTTGCTCTACCCGGAGTTATGGATTAAGCAGGCAAAACGTTTTGTATCCTGGGTTAATCATTCGCAATGAAACAGCATGAAGTATTTTTCATGCTGTTTCATTGTTAAGACTCAGAGTTTACTTACACTCTGGATACTTGAATGAAGCAATTTGAGTACTCCAGTTGTCCTTCCCTGACTCCTGCAGAAACTCGTTTGTATACCAAAACGTGCAATCATCACTCGGGTCAATGGCCATACTGCTGTAGTCACCCCAGCGGTTGGTCTTGCCTGGCGCAGAAGGTAATTGATGTCCGCCTCCATTCATAATGATATTTTCACCACGCATTCTGTCACGAGGGTCATAATGTTTGCGTCCAGTATAATGGATGGATGGAAACAGTGCGGGGCCAGAAACGCTAAAGCCTAACGCCATATTTCCCTGTTTATCCATCGCAATACTACCCATCCAGCGCCCATTGCCATCAGGTTGTGTATATGTACCTTGCTGATGAACCGTTAAGTTACCTCTGTAATTTACTCTGAACTCATACCAACGGGTAGCCGGAATTTGATTTCCAGTTTGTACAACATGATTAAATACTAACGATTGATGACTACCCAAATTACGATATGCCAAGCGATACATTGGTCTGTCAGATATCACATCAAGTTTCGCGTTAGTTCCTTGTTGTACAGCGCAATCACCGTCTGCATTATCTGGAGTTTTATTACAAATCGTTGGGTTGAACTCTTTTACTCTCAGTGCAGTAGGCCCCATAAATGTGCTGTTATTGGGATTTTGCCAATCCACATGGAACTTCCATACTGCAAGGTGGTGGCGATCTGTTACCCCATTTGCGTCTTGGAGAAGCCCGACAAAATAGTTTGGCTCGCCTGCATGCGGCAGGGTTTTACCATCAAGATCCGAGGGCAGGAAGAAACCTGCTGCGGGCTGTGGTTGAAAACATTGCATCGTCGCTGGGGAGCCAGTCAACATACTGTTACGATCAAAAGCGCACGCAGCAGGTCCAGACTGAGTGGGTATCGCTGGTGCAAATCCTTCATCATCATCAAGAACGTCAGCGGGAAACATGGCGAACATCATATAATAAGCATCTGGCCAAACACCCAATTTCCCATAATCATTAAAGTTAGTGCCGAAATCAAATGCATAGCGATAGTATGGACCAGTCGCATCCGATGTCGTAGAAACCGCAATACATTGGGTCTGATGTGCTTTGTCCTCAACAGCAAATTGAGTCATAACCCAACGATTTGCTAGTTGGTCGTATTTCACAATAGGATCGCCGCTATTCTGATTTTGACATGGCCCACCAAAGCCTGCCCATAATGCGTTCCCAGCAGTTGGCCCCATCACAAGAGTTCCTGTAGCCTTATCAAAAACAGCAAAACTGGCATTTACCCACTGGACTATTTGAGTCAAGCCTACTGAGGCATTAGGATCTGGTGGAGAAATACTAGGTTCAAAATTTGGAAAACCAGCACCTAAACCTAAAAAGCTAAGACCCGGGGTTGCCACTAGTGGCAATGTAACATTAGGCTGTATCGCCTCATCGATGAACGTGCCTTCAATTGGCTTCAGCTTTAGTGGCTTTCTATATAAAGGAACGACGCGATGTGCTGGTTGAACTAGTTGAACAGTCGATGCCATACTTTTTAATGTTTCAGAAACATCATGTTTCACTTCAGGGATCACTAATTTTACTGGCTCAGCGGCTAGCGAATTCCCGGAAAAAATACTTACAGCCAATCCTAATGCAATGTTGAATTGTTTCACGATCGATAAACTCCTTGTAAAAATGTTTGAATTATTTTTGATAATCGAGCAAGTAACTTATTGGCATCCTAATCGCAATCAGGGACGTTATCCTCTAAAAATGAACTGTACTCACAATATGATTCAACATCATGTCAGAAAAAAAATGCGCTATAAAAACAAGGCATGTACATCCATTCCAACATAGCTGATTATCCTATCACACCCAATAAATCATTTGAAATCAAATGGCTATAGTTAACTGTAAGCCTGTAGTCGATTACGTGTTCTCATTACTTTTAGCTTCTCAGAGTTTTTTTTATTTAACATGTATACCCATGGTCTCAATACAGTGGGTATCGAAGCAGATACCAGTAGACTGTACAGCTACTCTTGGCGTATACAAACACAACAAATACTTGCTGTAGCAAAACTTTATTACCGCCACGGAACTAAATTTAGGAACACTTCTTACACTACTTTTTGCGCGAACAAATGACCGAATAATCCCTGTATTGGTCTGCCAAATTCATCGTGTTGGTGCAGTAGCCCTGCAGACTCTTTATATTCCAGTATTGACCAACCACTGTCCTGATAAAAATGATACAGCTCTTCTTTTTCTGGTAAATAAATAAATGATGCAGGTAATGAGTACAGCTCCGATTGGATGGGGAATATTAGAAAATGGAACCCTTGCCTCAGCGTTGCTTGTTGTAACTCATGGAGCAAAGAAGGAATCCGTTCGGGTTTTAAAAACTGTAACGTGACGGTTGAAAGTACGAAATGATATTGTTCTTTTTTAAGAGGCAAAGGCTCATGCAAATCATGCACTATTGTTTGCACCTGCGGTAAGTTCTCTTTTTGGGCAATTGTTGAAACCTGCTCAATAGCAGATTCATTGATATCAATGCCTGTTATCGGGTAACCCTCTCGAGCTAAAAATAAAAGATTCCTGCCGGAACCACAACCAACATCCAAGCTAATTAGTGGATCTTGAGCGTGCAAATGGGTAGCGTAAATAGAAAACAAATCATGATGAACGGCACCTAAGCCATACTTTTTACTGAAATAACGATTTGGTTTACAGTAAAACGCCAATGAGGCATTAAAAGGCTCACTAATTGGTATAATTTTATGCCACGCAGCAGGTGGAATTAGTAACTGCGGATTATTTTTATTGATTCGAGTTCGAGAAAGCTCTTCTCCGTCGCCATTCAGAAAAATAAAATCAATTTCGCCTTCATTAAGATGCAAACTTCCCCAAGTTCCTTCTTTAGTACTGTGCTTTTCAAGGAAGAATTTAAGTTTGCCATGGCTGTCTATTTGTGTCTGCTTGTAGCACACTAAATCATGATGTTTGAGATCTTTATTTTCTTTGAGGTGAGTATGAGCCATTTGTATCTCCTTAACTCCAATGCGAATTACATGATGATTCTAAAATCACTGACGCTCTTTGTCTGGAACTTTATGCCATAGACGCATGGATCTTAGCAATTGTCGTCCAATTACGTGCAGTGCCTTGTATGCCAAGTTTTTTCTCAATCAAATGATGTGTCAATTTAGAACGTCCTATCCCATCAGGATAGGTTAAATAAAGGCACTGAGAACCGGCAGTAATTTGTTCTCGCCCCTGTATACTCTTGATTAAATCTTCTAAAGCAGAGAGTGAAGGATTTTTTGCAAGCAACATCACAAGTAAATGACTTGGATTTGCAATAGCCATTTCAGAAAACGGATTGTTGTGCATGGTTTGCTCAAGAAACTCTTTTTGGCGCACAAATACAGTAACCACCAATTGTAATTGTTGATAAATAGCCGATGCAATCTGCTCCTCCAGAAGAGCCTCCGGCACACCATGCTCTACACTAAAAATAATATTTCCCGTTTGCAGAATAGTTTTTACCTGCTCAAGCCCATGATTTTCCAACAAAAGACACAAGTCCCGCATTGCGACCTTTTTGTGACCGCCTACATTAATTCCACGAATAAATGCAACATAATTCATTTTTCTATCACTTGCATCCTAAATCCAAAATTGTACCATCAAGTTTATAATCAGTAGTTACCAAATGAATGGGAGCAGCCGAGTAGTGACTTTTTTTTGATACTCAGTATATCCGGGCAAATCCCGTACAAGTATTTTTTCCTCATTCAAGATACGGGCAACTAGGAGTGCTAGGAAGGCGGGAGCCAGAAGTAGGGTCCACCATGAGCCGAGTGCCAGTGGTGTGCCAATGAAAAGAAACATGGCGCCAAGATACATCGGGTGGCGCACGCATCCATATAGTCCCGTCATAATAACTTGTTGCCCCTCCTCAACACGAATGTTGGCGGCAGCATAAGTATTCACTTTCGACACGAGATAGAAGATATAGAATGAGAATGCAACGAGCGCATCACCTATGATCGATACATACCATGGTACCAACGACCAGTCAAAACGGACATCGAGCGGTGACAAGACGACAAGTGCGATACACAGAATGTAGAGAATAAAAATAATGATTTTTTGGGCGGGCTCCTTTTCATACGCGATGCCTGCCTCAGTACGACGCTTGAGAAGCGCTGGATCATATTTTGCTAGATACACGCTGTATGCGGCGGATGTAATAACAAACACTACCATGTAAAGCCAACCTTGCCAGTAGCTTAGGGTGCCAGCAGAGATAAACAGGAGCGCAAATAGAACCAGCGTCCCGAAAATTGAAGAGCGAATCAGTTGTTGGTAAAGAACGTCCATATTTTCTTCTTTTCTTAGAAATTATCTTTTAAATTCTAAAGATTGAATTCATCTTACACTTGCGGATTATTTTAAACAACCATCAGGCCATGCTCATTAGTTAAGCATTTATAGTCCGGCTTTAAGAAGTCTAGACAAAAATTGAACCATGGATTTGCCCTGAAAAAATCCAAAATACACCCAAGATAATCTTGCAGAGCAAATTACAGGCATTATATTTAATGGATAATTAATTTCGACTCCATATCTCGAATTTTTTCGTAATCTAATAAAATTAATTCTCGGTTTCCAGCCAAACCAACAATGCCAATACTCGTTAAATAATCGACTGTTTGTGGTACGCGATCACCATTTTTAAACCAAATATGTTCATTAAGAAAAGTCGGCAATTTAGCAATATCAGCGAAAATTTCAGCATTCACTATTGTTCCTGTAGCAGGTGATTTTAAAAAAACAGGCATCACTGTTTTTTTAAATAGATATTTTTTTGTTGTAACATCACCGTCAGCATAGATCTCAACTAATTTATCCGCCTGGCTACTCCCAGTAGCCTCTCGTGCAAAGCCAACAACGGGCCCTCCGCACATCCTGGCACCAGTTTCTATAAGGCGAGGACCGTCTTTAGTGAGCATGATTTCATTGTGGGCCGCCCCCCAGCGAACTCCCAAAGCATCTAATGCTTTTTGCGTATAAGCAAATAACGCTCCATACATTTCTTCGCTATAAGGCACAAACTCAACATAGTCATACACGGTTTGGCGACCGTTAAAGGATGTTTTATTGTATTTAATTAAATGCGTTAAATAGTGTTTTCCATTGGCACTCACAGTACCTACAGCAAACTCCGTCCCCATAGCCTGCTCCTGGACCACAACCGTTTCATTCATTGCCCCAGTCAGTTTAGAGGGCTCAGATAAAACGCAGTTGAACGCCTTTTGCCAATCGCCTCGTGCTGGAATGTGAAAAACCTTATCACTACCAGCAGAGATTGGGGGTTTAATTATCAAAGGAGAATCAATTAATCCATTTGTCTGAATCCAAGATTCAACTTCATTTTCGGATGCGGTATTGAGTGTCTTCAAAGCCGGAACGCCTGCTTCCTGTAACGCTTTTTGCATCAGTGCTTTGTGTAATCTATTCTGTGCTTTCTTAGGATCATTGGCGAACTGAGGTGTTAACGCTATCGCTAAAGCGTCTGCGAGGGGAACCCCTTCTTCTGCGCCGGGAATAATGGCCAGTGGATCGTACTTTCTAAGCATCTCTACAAGATTAGGTTGATCTGGAATTATCTCAATAAAGTCAGTAGCTTGAATTGTTGCTCCAAAGCCACTCCAATCTAGCGGTTTAAGCGTAACGGCAATAGCAGGGATTCCCCGAGCTTTAAACGCAGGAGCCAACTCGATTCCTGAGGATAACGGCTCGACAATGACAACAGGTCTATTCATGAACATACCCCTTATTCGCGTTGTGAGTTAATAGTAGCTGCACGATTAATACGAAAAGTAATAACGTTGCAGCAGAAAAAGGAAGATAGATTTCTCTGAATCCAGACGCAATAATTAAGCCGCCAAGCAAGGTCCCCAAGGCCCCTCCCAACCCTAAGGCCGAAGAATTCATAGCAGCAAGGATGCTCCCCTGATTTTCATGTAATTCATATAAAATTTGTTGTTGGGGATTAGCAACAGCCCATCCGAAAGCACCCCACATGAAAAAAGGGATTAATCCAAAGTAAGGCACGTTCTTAGTCAATGGTATCGCAATCAGAGACAGCATGAGGCCAAATAAAATTAAAGCCATAATAACCCGGGGTTTTCGGGTTCGATCAATAAAGATTCCAACCAATGAGCTCCCTATGAATCCTCCCAATCCCCAACTAAAAAGAGTCGTGCTTAATGAATGAGGAGAGCCTGATTGAATAAGGGTGACATACGAATATAGTCCCAAACTTGCCAGAGCTGTAAAACATGTAATGCCAATTACCGATAGCGTTTTTGGCTCAATCATAAGACGTAGCCTAACTGCAAAGGGTGGTGACTTAGGCAGTCTTATGTTGGCATTTTGCAGCGAAAAACCAATTAAGGCGATGAAGCTTAAAATAACAAGATAAGCAATCGACAACTGCCAATGCAATAATGAAGAGAGGTACAGTCCAAGAGGAACGCCAAATACTACGCCCGCACTATTAGCACTCCAGAAAAAACTTAATGCGCGTCCCTGAGTAGTAGTACTGGCGAAATAAACAGCCATGCTGATACATAACGGAGTAAAAATTCCAGCCCCAATGCCTGCAAGAGATCTGCCAATTAAAAACGGCAAGAGATGCTCAGAAAACAGGGTTACTAAATTGCCAACAATGAATACCGTAAGTGCAAGTTGAATAATACGCTTTATCGACTTATTCGCAAAAAGGATGGAAAAAATAGGCGCCGAAAGAAGATAAGTCACACTGAATAGACTCATTCCCTGACCGGTTACGGCAACAGGTTGGCCAATAGTTTGGCCTATTTGCGGAAGAAGACCGGCGATGAGGAAAGTATTGCAACCTACAGCAAACATTCCTATTGCTAAAAAAATTAAAGTGGTCAGCATAAGCTTCCCAATTCAAATAAAGACTCAATTTTATCTAGCGGTGCCGAAGATCGAATGTAGGAATCAGGTCTGACTAAAATTGCCTGATTTTTATAGACCGTACTGTTAGTCCAAAAATGCTCCTGACATTGGTTTGGATAAATGTACATGACATTTATAAACTCTGGAAGTTTTAGATCCACGTCACAAGTACCGAAAATGAGTAGGGTGAATTTCATATAATCGAGATGAGAATAAAGTCGTGTTTTGACCATGCCGTTAAAAAGCTCGAAATCAAAGATCCGCGAACCACAAAGTTCTCCTGCCCCGTAACGTACCCCCATCCCCGTGATATTCCCTGCCCGCTTTTGTACAATCTTTACGTAGTCTTGGGCATGCGTCCCATTTAGTGAATACTTAGTCGAACGGACAAGCTCACCCGCAGTATTTATCACATCATGAGCGACTGGCTTGCGTTCGTCTTCATAACTGTGTAACAGTTCTTCAGGAGCCCCGCAACGTATGACCATGTTTAACTTCCACATGAGATTAAATGCATCTGCAAGACCGGTATTAAGGCCTTGTCCACCGTTTACGGAATGAATATGGCATGCATCGCCTGCAAGAAAAATACGATCCTGCACGAAAAAACGCTCAGCAACAGATTCCTTAACTGAAAACTGTGAAAACCAGGCAATCTTTTTAAAAGATAGGGTATGCGGTTGCATTGCCCGATTAATTTTCTCAATTGCTTCATTCAAAGTGAAGTCTTGAGTGTCCATTCTCACGTAAAACCTGTCGATCTCCCCCTCCCTTGGAATCCAGGCCACATCCGATGTTTCTGCCTGAAAGACGATGATTTCAGGAACCTTGGGAAAATCGGTGGTTATAATGCCATCGATTACAGCCCAAACAATTTGCGGACGTATAATTTCAAAAGGGATTTCAAAGTGATTGCGCACAAAGGAGCGTGCACCGTCTGCACCAATGACATATCGAGACTGAATACGCTCCCCATTGGCAAGAGTTGTAAGGCAGCCTGCCTCATTAAGCTCAATGTCGACAATGACTGCTGAACGTTTTACTGCTACCGCAGACTCTTTTAGTTTCTTATCTAACAGTTTTTCTATATAGGATTGATCCAGCATAAGAAAGTGTTTATGCAAACACCCCTCCAGTTCTTCCCACCATGACGATTGTCGAGAAATGAATTTGCCATCTGCCCAAACAGAACTGGTATTGCAGGTCTTTCCTAAAGGATAGAGTTCATCAAATAAATCAACCAATTCAAGAAGCTGTAAAGTGCGTGCGTTAAACGCATCCGCTCTCCCAACTTCTAAAGGACCATCAGACTTATCGACAATCACCATCTGCAAACCACAAAGTTGTGCTAGGTAGGCACACATAAGACCGACTGGACCTGCGCCAACAATCATGATATCTGCAACCTGTACACTCATATGTACGACTCCAGACCTGGATTAGCAAGAGGAGGATTACTCAAAACATGAACGCGCTGAATATGGCGCGGAGACTTAGAGACAAATCCTTCTCGACCATGCAATAGTGAAAAATTATCTGCAATAACGATATCTCCAGTTTGCCACTCATGGGCATAGAAATTATTCGGAGAATAAAGCGCTCTTTCTAAACTTTGATGGAAACGAGCTAACTCTTCATGGTTAATACCCGTAAATTCAAGATCGGGTGGGTTCACAAAATGACCTTTCTCTGCGGAAGGAGGCTCATTGTAACGAATTACAAAACAATCCTGTTGCGGGTGTTTCGTAATAATTGGTGATACCGTCTTACTACTATAAAACTCCATTTTTCGTTGATAAGTACCAGTCACCTTATGCCAAAGCTCTTTTAATTCAGAAGATGTATTGTTTAAAGCTAAAATGGTATTTGAAAAAGTGGTCCTTCCCCCATGTCCAGGCAAAGGTGCGTTGACACAATGAAAAATCTGGTATTCAGGAACTTGAGGTCGATACATACCATCCCAATGCAGTGGCATATAACTATTATCAAAAATGTGATCTTCCGGATCCTCTCGCTCAATTAGCTCCAGCACCTTGCCAAAAGGCCACAGACTCACTTCTCCCCATAATTCACAATAGTTAGAAAAATCCTCGGCATTGTGAAATGTAGCAAACCCTCTTAATACCACGAGTTGATTCTTTCTAAATAAACGCCGTAAGTCCTCTACATCCACCTCGCTCACCGATATCTTTTCACATACAGCCTCTAAGAGCACACCAAATGGTTTTAGATGAGTTACTTGATAATTCATATTACACCTCCGCCATTAACTGATAATGACTGTCCCGGCCGTCTGCAGCATAAATTAATTTTGCACCTAAAGCCTCCGCTTCTGAGCGTTTCAGTAAGACATACCCTTTCTTACTTTCCACAGCAACACCATGCCAAGGGGTCATCCAGCTTTCATTTCCTACTAAACGAATTCCTAATTTTTTTGCGCCACACGTTTGGGGATGAATGGACAAGCGCACTGCCTCAGGAAAGCGCTCAGCAATTAACATGCTCCAAGCATTACTTCTTCTTATGACCTCATATGCTTTAGAGCGAGATTCTTTTTGGATGGCAGAACGACTTTTTGTTTGCCCCGCATGCATGGCGTCTTCAAATAAAAACCGCGTGATGCCACTGTACATACGATTTGCTTCTTGCTCATCAGGACTTGCTGAGGGTTTGGCGCCGTTACGAATCTTAAGCTTAAGAATCTCTAAGGACTGTCCATAGCGTTTCATAAGCTCATCACGCATTTGCACAAAGTGAAGATTCTTGTAAAAGTAATCCAGATTAAAAAGGGATATGTCTGCAAAAGACATTTCTTTTATAAGCTTCTCTAGCTCAACTTGGTAAGCCGTGACATTAGCTTCTTCCATGCCAACTACATCACTAAAAACCCTGCCATCGGAGCACAGGACAATTTTAATTCCGGGGGTATAAATTTTTTTTATGCGTTGACACAATGTTCCCAAAAAATGCAGAGAAAGTCGTTCCGCATAATCAGGTAAGGGACCCAAAACTTTTTCAGGGTTTGGGGACTTTCCGGGAAAGGCCGGTAATATAAAAGTAACCGGTTCATTCTGTTTCACCGCGGAGATGATTTTGGGCAAATACGCAGAGGCGCACTTTTGACATCCTCTATCACACAAACGAACAGCCTCTGGGACGCGACGAAAAATCATTATTTCAGCTAATATTCTTTGAGCCATTTCTAGAGAAGAGCCTTTATCTAATGAATTTTTAAGTACGTAATCTTTAGTGTCATGATTTTCGGTAATTAAAGTGAACGCTGTATTTTTCATGTTCCGTACCTCCTAAGAATAAAGAGTACAGATCTTCAACAAATCATTAAAATGATTTATTTCAATGATTGTGATAAATTTTATTTATGCCTAAATATTCAATTGATGATTTATGTCTTTATTATTGGATGATATAAAATATTTTATCGCGGCGAGTGATACGCTCAATATTACGCGGGCTTCGGAAATTATTGGGATATCGCAACCGGCGCTTAGTTACTCTATAAAAAGGCTGGAAAATAAACTTGGCGGAGCACTATTTATTCGGCTTAAAAATGGGATCCAACTGACAAAACTCGGAGAAGAGTTTAAGCAACGTTCCCATCGACTCATCTATGAATGGGAACAAGTCCAAAACATAGCCCATCCTGAATCAGGCTTTGTGCAAGGAAACTATACCATTGCCCTGCACCCATCAGTCGCTCTATACGCACTTCAGTACTTTATGCCACAACTGCAAGTTGAATATCCAAAGCTGAACTTTAATTTTATCCATGGTCATTCAAGAGAGATGACTGAAAAAGTAATTAGTTGGGAAGCGGATTTCGGTATTGTTGTTAACCCCATACAACATCCTGATCTCGTTATCATCAAACTCTCTACTGATGAAGTTTCAGTCTTTCATGCCCAGAATGCACAAAATAAGCTTATTTATGATAAAAAGCTTGCTCAATCACAATATATACTTAAAAAAATTGACAAAAAGATCGCCTTTAACGGGGTAATTAACTCTACTAGCCTTGAGGTTATCGCCAAGCTAACAGCCTTAGGTCTTGGATATGGCATTCTACCCACAAGGGTTACCCATCAATACCAACATCTTAAAAAACTAAGTAATGCGCCCATATTTAAAGATGAAATTTGTTTGGTCTACAGACCTGAAAAACATAACAATTTAGTAAGTAAAAAAATTATTCAAATGATTAGAGCATCGATAAGTAATGATAACGCCCAGATTTAAAATGCATCATGATTCATTACCTTGTAAAAGGCTGAATTTGACTATTTTACTGCACACCATCACATCATCTAATTCACTCAATAAATAGCCTGGGATTCTTTATAAAAACTGCCTGTCAAGATATAAAATCAAAATCAATGATTTCATTCACTCAAGCAAGCTACTAACATGGGATACAAATCTCCCGATATCTATATCTAGTATTCAAAATTGTTTCAGCCCAGCTCTGACATCATTGAAAAAAAAACCCGAATTAACTATGCTTAAAATATTGACACAATTTAAGGATTTGAGATGCCCAAAGGTATTGTTCCCTTCCGCGTAGATTTTGAGAAAAATGGCGTTGGAGTTTCAACCAGAGCACAAGCAGCGCAAATTCTGGATGAAGTAGCCAGACAACATGCCAATGGAGCTAAAACGGTGGGGATCACTTATTCTGCCAATCAAGCGCAAACAGATAAAATTCAAAGTACTTACAAAAATGGCGGTTGGAAAACAGGAACTGATGGATCGAATCAAGCAGCTGTAATCTCCGAAATCGAACAACTACTCACTACGCCCAAATATCAACATTTACAGGGTGTCTACCGCACAGTTCCTATTACCACGATGAAATACGACAGCACAGGAAAGGCTGTGAAAGCTAAAGATACTGACGTAGAAGAAAGCCTTAAAGGTGCTTCTAAATTTATGGATGATGGCGGTGTATTATTAGGCTGGACGAATCAAACAACCGCCCCTGGCCGGTTGGCAATTGGTGGCGGTGTAGCGTCTGGTGTGCAAACATCCGCTCAAAAGAGCATGATTAACAACTGGGTAAAGAACAATCTCTCATCGCCCACTTTAGACGATGACCTGCCAATGGCACCTCTTAAACCAACAGTATCCGAGACTTCTTCGGTACAGGCACTACAAGCTTCCGAAGAAGAAGAGGCTCAACGCAAGAAAAAAAGCATTGGTATTCAAAGTGAACAGGTTGAAGCACTGCTTGCAGCCTATAAAAAACATTGTGGGGAGCAATGGTTTAAGGATAATCCACCTGAGAAAGGTGAAGATGGTCGATTAAAACTGACTTTTAAATCAGATGAAGACATGACTGACTTTTTCAAGAAACAAGCTGAGTCAGGAAATAGTTTTATCATGGTTGATGAAAAAACCAATAAAGTCATTGCCTACTCTAATGGTGATGGAAAACTCTATAAACCAGGAAAAGATGGGCCACAAGAAATTACCGGTAAAACTTTACTGCCCAAAGCAGGTGAAATGAATGATCTTCCTGATCTTAAGGATTTTAAGATGCCCGCAAAAGCAGCAACACAAGAGTCTGTTTCCCAACCACAGTAAACATAACCAATATAGTATCCTGAAGACGTGCCTCTGCACCGAACTCTTAACCCTTTGAGGTTAAGCAAAATCTGTACGTGTTTAAAGACTTTTAGATAGCCAGCTTACGGACCAGCACGAAACACTCAAGACTTAAAACATCCAACTTTGCCGGCAAGTGTTAAAAATCAAATAGAATCATTGTTTGTAGTCTCATTGTGTTAGGATGTAGTTACAAGTTCTTTGATTTATGTCAAGATTCTCTCGACACTAAATGTATTAAATAAATACGTAACTCTTTTTAAGTTTATGGATTGACTGATGATGAAATACTTAAGGAATATAGTTGTTACATTACTGTTGATAGTTTATCAAAGTGCTTTTTCAGCAGGTGGCCTGTTTTTTAATGTTTCGGCAACGGGTGAACCCGAAAATCTCAATATTACTCTATGTTTGAACGGTAAAGGACCTATATCCTGTCAGAATTATAATGTTTCTGCCTTAACATTAATTATATTTACGACAATACCCAATCACTCCTATCCATTTGCTGGGATTAAAATTAATACCCCAGGTTATGTGTTGTCTGGTTGTACAGCAATCAATAATGGTTATTGTCTATTCACAGTAAGCGATAAAACTGCGGCAAATATTGAGATAAAGCAGAACAATAATGCCCCATGGTATCCCTCTTTAGAAGCGTTTGAGCATTATAATTCTGGCCGTTCTCATGTATTTTCACAGGCCCGCTTTGGTGGTTCAATGAATGGAAATAATGTAGTCAATACCATCAATTCCGCCACAAACTATCCTTCTGGATATAACATGTCTTATCTTAATTCCAATTATGCTTTCATCTATGGTGGCGGTTATGGTGATGTCCCTGGCTCGATTGGTGCCTATGTAGCTCGAGTAAATCCCGCCACACTTCAACCTATTTGGTATAATCAGTTAATTAATACCTATGAAAATGGAGAATGGGATTATCCCGGTTCCTTAGGCATTTTAAATGATGGATATCTTTATGTAAGCTACGGTTACCGATTAGCAAAACTTAATCCGGAAACGGGACAAGTCATTACAACATTAGTACTTCCGACTGGACATGGACTTCCTAAAAACACTTCATTCAATGGTTTCAATGCTACGGCAGATGGAACTATTATCATGAAATCAGTATACCGCCAAGCAGGTTGTACTGTTCAAGGTCCTGACGCTTTATTGCACTGCCCAGATCCAACGGATGTGCCACCTTCGATTTTAATTTCAGTTAACCCAAAAACCATGCGCGTAATTGATAACATCACTCTGCCAGCCCCTGTAGGTGCAAGACCAACGGTGACTCAATATAAGAATAAAAATTATGTTTATTTACTTGAAGCGACAACAGCTATTCGCTATATAGTAGAAAATGGTATCTTAATCCAAGATAATTCATGGAATCCTGGCACAATCACATTGCCCGGCCAAACGCTGTGTACTTCGTTTGTGGTGATAAATGATTGGGTCGTAGCACAAACTAATACGCTCCCTTCAGCAACAGCACTGAGTGTAATTAGCATTAACCAAAATAATGCAGCGAATCAGTTTTCTATTCAGCCATTTTTAGGAGATTCTATCCCATTGGAGATTAGAGAAGCATTTTCTACTGCTACTGCGGATATGGGACAAGCGATAAGCTGGGCACCTATGTCTGTTTCTGGTGATCCTACTACTAACTTGATTTACGCAAGTGATTCTTTACCAGGAAAAATTGCTGCCATTAAAATTTCTGAAAGCGGGTTAAATATAATTTGGACCGCTAATCAAAGAACCACTGAATTCACAACCCTTATTAATCCCCAAGAAAGTCGCGTATTGGTTGGCACCGATATTCCTAGTGGAGAAATTCCTGGTAACAATCACAATGATTTCGCAGTGTGGAGAAATGCGCTAACTGGCGTGGAAATCGCGCGCTCACCATTACTTCCGGCAATGACTCAAGGTACTATGATCCAACCGTATTACTTTGGCGCCATGTTTTTCGAAGGACAATCAGGAACGTTGATCAAGCTATCGCCATTATCAGCAAACTCCTCCCAAAAAGGATAAGCAAGCAGACTACGCTGCTCATTCAAGTGTGAGCCGTCACTAGGGGCCCAGTTATTATTGGTGCTACTTTTAGCACCAGTTAAATTTAGTGCGGTGCGTTAGAAGAGGTTTGCTCTTTTTTTTCTGGCTCTTTCTCCAGTTCGCTGCCTTTCGCACTTCTGATACCTTCTTTAAAGTGGGCTATTTCATGTGTATGTGCCATCTGATATGGCTCATAAGATTTATATTTTTCTAACGTCACCGCACTTTTACACCCTATTGCTTGATAACCTTGTGGAGCTGGTACAGGTTCACCTTCGTAGCCTTTGCGTTTTAAAGCAGCGAAAAGGCTATCTGTTGCAGACTGTCCTGCTAATTGAAACATAACACCTGTGTGCCTAACCGTCCTATCTTCTTTCATAGACCCATCTCTGAATTGAGCAGTTCTTCCTTGTATTAAGTCATCTTTTACACTTAATTTTTCTGCCCCATCCTGTATTTCAGTAGTATCATGAGTATAGTGCGCTTTTAAATATGGCTTGAGATCCTTAGGTTCTGTTTCTTTCCAAACCCATTTGTGATGCCCTTTGTCATCTAGATTGGGGACTAATGCCCCATCTTTTTCTGCTATAAGGTCTGGTGCAAGTGTAAAGAATGTTTCTTTATATGCATTTCCTTTTTTCTTTACTACAGATAAAACACCGGTATAACTTGTTTCTCTAATAAACCATCCACCCTCTTTCATGTGTTGCAAAGTCTGGATGAACATGGGTTTCTGTTTGGGATTATTGGGGCTAATGCTCCAAATTATAGGTTTATTAGGCTCTTTTTCTTTAGGTTCATACATGATATTTCCCCAAAACAACTATAATACTCATTTTAGCATATTGGGTACTTTTTGTTTTTCAGTACAGTCCATAATCAGTAAGCCTAGTTGCTCTTTTGGACATGACCTCAAAAGTATCCTAAGATTCGTTAGAGATGTATAAAAATGGCAAATTAAGTTTGAGTTGATAAATAATTCCAGAATCTCTATGGTTTTCGACTAATTAACGAATTAATTATTATTAAATAGATAACACCCATCGAAGCCGCAGTGGTTATTATTTAATAAAATTTCATAAGAATGGGTTTACGGATTTTTTTAATGAATAATCATGTTCTGGACGCTGAAAAAACACCCTTTTTGAGTTTAAGACAAGAGCTTATTTGTCACACTTTATTAGTATTAATTCCTTTTGTTTTAATATCTATATTAGTAATGCATTTTACTGATAATCATTTTATTTATACTTTAGATGACCCATATATCCATTTGACTCTAGCTAAAAATATTTGGCATGGATTTTATGGCATTAATATAGGTGAAGTATCTGCCCCATCATCAAGTATCCTGTGGCCCTTTTTATTATCACCGTTCTCTATCTTTGGCAGTTATTTTGAATTTGTTCCATTATTTATCAATTTATTATGCCTGGCTGGATTGGTGCATTTATTATTGTTGATTTTTAAAGACATACCGATTAAGTCGCGGGTTTTATTAATTTTTATAATTTTGCTTTCAATTAATGGCTATGGACTTGTTTTTACTGGTATGGAACATAGTTTACAAATTTTCTTAATCGTATTAGGTGTCTACCCTCTATATAAAGAAAAATGGTGCATTCAAACCAGCGCCCCCCCCAATTATCAGATGATTGCTTTGGTGGTATTGCCTATGGTGCGTTATGAAGGTTTAGCGATATCAATTCCTATATTATGTTATCTTTTCTATAAAGGTTATCGCTTAAAGGCTTCTATTGGGCTGATATCGATTTTATTTATTCTCGGTTTGTTTAGTACTTTTTTATATTACCAAGGATTGGGTTTGCTACCCAGCTCAATTACTGCGAAATACATTCCAATCGTTAGTAACTTAAAAGTAAACGTACGGCAATATATTTACTTATTGTTAGTCATCGTAGCCATAGAAATAATTTTATGGAAAAAAGATCCGCAACTTGCTTTAGTTGTTTTTTTTACTAGCATGCTGCATTTTTTATTTGGCCACTTTGGCGGGTTTGGAAGATATGAAGCTTATTTTGTTTTATTTATTGTTATCTTAGCAGTACGCTTGCTAATTGACCTTGATTTGCCAATCTTTCCAACAGTCTTTGCATTACCCGTTATTTGTTATTCTCTCTTCCTCATTAATTTTTTAATCCCTCTTGCATCTGCAAATATTTTCTATCAACAAGTGCAAATGGCTAATATTTTCCGTTTGTTAAATGACCCAGTTGCAGTCAATGACGTGGGTTTAATCTCCTTTCGTAGCCATGGAAAATATGTACTTGACCTTTATGGTTTGGGCTCAACTGCATCGCAAAAAAGTCGTATTGCACAACTCAATCGTGCAAGCTCAGATTGGATAAGTGACTTGATGAGCAAAGAAAATGTTAAATATGCCTTTATCTTTGATCAGTGGTTTCCATACAAACCAAGTTCTTGGATTAAAGTTGGGAAACTCAAAGTAAAGGTTATGCGCGTGGTGACAACCTTTGCTACCGTTACCATGTATGCAGTGGATCCCATTCACGCCCAAAAATTATTTGCCGCACTAAAATCATATGAACCCTATATCAACAAAGATAAAGTTGAACTTATTATCTACTTTGGGGACGAACCGGGTCCGGTCCGCCCCCATCTCAGAAAGAGTGAACTACATTCATGGACACGTTATTAGATAATGTTAAATTGCTAAAGCAGATTATGAAAATTCAACCTGTTTTTGCCAGTGCACACTTTGATCTGCGGGTTTTTATACAACTTGCCGCGAATGAAGTACATAAGATCACCCCGGCGACCGAAACAGTAGTGGAGTTAGTCGAAGGGAGTTTCATGGTTTATAAAGCAGTGACTGGAACCGTTACTGATTATCATGAGCTAAAATTGCCTATTGAAAATAGTATTTCAGGACTCTGTATTCTCACTAATCAAGTGTTAATCTCTCACGATAAAGAATGCATTTTTAGACGCAATAATTTAAAAGGTGCTTAGATGAACATTACGGAAATTCATATTGCGCAATTAACGATTCCATTAATTCGTCCATTTATAACGGCCGTAAGACGCACTGAATGCGTTGAGGATGTGGTCATCATAATTAAAACGGATAGTGGCAATCTAGGTTATGGTTCCGCAGCGTCAACTCCAGCCATCACTGGCGACAATACGGAATCGATTATCAATGCAGTTAAAGCCATTCTGGGGCCACAGTTAATTGGACGCAGTATTTCTGAACTGAATGTATTACTCCAAATGAATAACCAAGCCATCGCAGGTAATACTTCTGCAAAGGCGGCCATTGATATGGCATTGCATGATTTGTTTGCCCAATACTGTGGTTTGCCTCTTTATAAATTGCTGGGAGGGAATACGAACAGTATTAGTTCGTGTATAACTATAAGCGTTAAAGAGATTGATGCAATGGTGCAGGATGCAGTTGAGCTGGTCCATCAAGGACACCAAACCATTAAAATAAAATTAGGCTTAAATCCAATTGAAGACATCCAACGCGTCCAAGCAATTCGCCGCGCAGTAGGCAATTCCATCACCTTACTTGTAGATGCCAATCAAGGATGGTCTTATGATGAAACCTTAAAGGTTATTGATGCTTTGCAACAACAGCATTTGCATATTCCGATGATCGAACAACCCATTAACGCACGGGATCTACCGCACTTAAAGACTATTAGCGAACAAGTTGAATGTCTCATCATTGCCGACGAGGCTTGTTTTTCCCCTGAGGATACACTGAATATTGCCAAAATTAATGCCTGTGATGGTGTCAATATTAAGTTGATGAAATCGGGGGGCCTTGAGAATGCTCAAGCCATTTATCATATTGCTAAAGCCGCACACATGAAAATAATGGTCGGTTGTATGTTGGAATCGCCAATTGGGGTTGCTGCAATAGCCAGTTTTGCTGTAAGTAAGCCAGATATTGCCTACGCAGACCTTGATCCTATTTATTTGATTCGTGACAATTATATTTCTGGTGGGGCACAACGTCTTGGCAATAAAATCATCTTGTCAGACAAACCAGGCTTAGGAATTGAAGGCATTGCCCAGGGATTAAATAAGATTGGAGTGATCCATTAATGTCTTTTTACATGCAGTTAGCCAGTTTAGTCATTATTGTTCTTTATGTCGTGATGTTATTTCGCAATGTTGATCCTTTAATCGCGACGGCACTCTGTGTTGGCCTAGGCTATTTGTGGAATCTAAGCAGCCCCATTGCCATCGGCAATTCTATGGCTGCAGCTTTAGGCTCATTCATGGCCTTAGTTGGTTTTATTATCATGTTAGGCCATGGCTTAGGTGAGGTCTTAACGCATACCCAAGTCAGTCATACTTTGGTGCACCAAATTGTTTATGGGATTGGGGTTAATACACAACGACGAGCTAAAATTGGCATAGTACTTTCGTCGTTTGTCATTGTCGGTTTGCTTGGCACCTTGGCTGGAGGATTGGCTATTTTAGCACCTAGCTTACGCCCTATTGCAGGTTCGGTGGGGCTCTCACGCCCAAGTTTGGCGGTGTTAATGCAGGCTTCGGCTGAAGAAGCTTTAATTATTGGGCCTTTTGCGCCGCCTGTAGTGGCTTTACTGGGCATTACCGGCCTAAGTTATCAGTCTGTCCTTTTATATGCATCTCTCCCAGTAGCCATAATTACTTTAATGACTACATGGGTTATGGCTAACCAATTACAGCGACAATATGCACATGAGTCTTGCGAAGACGAGGACACCTCAGAGCCATTTGTTCCCAGTAAACAGCAAAAGCGCGCCACATTACTTTTTTTGCTCTCCTTTATGGCGTGCGTCGTCTATGGTTTATTGACTCAGGCCAAAACCTCCTACGTTATTTTTGTTATGTTATTGCTCGCGCTGCTTACTGGATTAGTGAGTAAATTAAGCTTAAAACAAATTTTTAAATTGTTAGTTGAAGGAATGCGCAAAAGCCTACATCTCTTCTTTTTGTTTATTTTGTTTGATCCTTTTATGGTTTTGATTCATCAGGCAGGGGGATTTAATGCCTTAACCGAACTATTAACCCCATTAATTAATTTAGGTGGCAAACCTGTATTGTCAATGTTAATTGGCTTCACTGGAGCGTTTGGCATGCCAGGCGCTGCTGAAGCAACCATTAAAATGTTACATCAGCTTTTTTCGTCTAGTGTACTGCAGATGCAATTGCCGATGATAACGTTTGCGTTATGCATGATCTTCGCAACCCGTGTTACTAATTATGCCTATCCAGGAGCGAATATGTTTGCAGCCATGGGTTTTGCTGGCAGCGAAAATGTTAAAGCAATGATACAAAACGGACTCGCAGTGAGTGCCGTACAAGTCTTATTTCTCATTATATATAGTTTATTTCTATAATTCTGAGCCGATGTCAGCATAAGAGTAGAGTCTGTTTTTTTATATTTTTAGTCCGAATACAAGCTCTTCAGGCTCCGCCAATGCTTCTACCCGAGCATATGAGACGTGACGCGCAGGCCCATGCAAAACATCGACTCCGCCTTGCTGATAAGGCGCATCCGAATAACTGGCAGTCCAGGCATTATGTGCAGCTACAGCCAATGCTTCTTTACTATACTGATTATAAGGATGTTTTCCAGGGTGCTGGAAGTGCACGCGTTGTGGATATCCTGGGTCACTAGAATACAGCGTTGCATCTGACTTAGGGCCTCCCGCCGCATCCGCGTCTTCGATTTGCAAATGTCCATTACGGATATAACAAATATAGTTAAGTGCCATGTTTATTCTCCTATTATGGGTGAATATCGCAATTTACTAAATTTAAAAAGAAATTATCCATTATTGCGACACATCTAAATTCAGAAATCCTCTAGATCTGACCACAGATCTTTTGAATGATGATTCGTCAACAGTTTAAGCTCTTGTTATACTCTTTCGCATAAAATATGCAACAGGATTTAGCACGCGTAGGCAGGGCTAAACGAAGTGCAGCCCAACAAAAAGAACTCATACTCTCTTAAGCGTCAACAAAGTAATTTCAGAAGGAACGCCAAAGCGATTAGCTGGTCCCCAATAACCAGTTCCAGGGTTTACGTAGAGCTGTAAATTCCCATGTTGGTTGGCTCTACGATAATATTTATACGCCAAAGGAAGTAATAAATTAAATGGGAAAAACTGCCCAGCATGAGTATGTCCAGAAAGTTGCAGATTAACACCTAATTTTTCCGCCTCAAAACACACATCAGGCCTATGCGCTAATAGTATTTTAAATTGCGTTATCTCATCAGATTGCAGTGCTTTCTCGATGTTCGGTTTATGGCTGTGATGAAAGTGACCACCAATATGATCAGTAACACCTGCAATCAATATATTAATACCATTCGCATGAATCACTTTATGCTCATTAATTAATGGCTGAAACCCTAATTGCTTTACTTTATCCAGCCAACCCTCTATTCCCCAATAGTATTCATGATTACCCGTCACATAATAGATGCCATGACGTGCTTCAAGCCGGGCCAAAGGCTCCAGGTGTTGCTCAATTGATTCAGCTGTTGCATCGGCAAGATCACCGGTAACCACAATAAAATCAGGGTTGGCGGCATTAGCCAGCTTCACAACGCGATCAACATAAAATTGGCGAATAGTAGGACCAACATGCAAGTCACTGATTTGAATAATGGTCATGTCATCTAATTCTTGAGGTACATTGTTCGTAGAAATAGTAATCTTTTTTACCTTCGGTCCTCCAAGCGCCCCCAAGAAGCCTATTCCTGCAAAACAAGCGGATAAGATTAAAAGAAAATAATTGATTTTCTGATGCACAGTAACCAGAGCTACAGGATTGTGGGCAGAGGAATTAAAAATCATCTGCACGACATAATTTCCGAGAAAAATGACATCAAGAGGAATAGATAATAAAATGAACGTAGCCCAAAGCCCCATCATTAAAGTACCAAACCAGATAATTAACCGAAACCAGAGTCGCTCAACCCAATCCGGATGAGCATGATAAACAAATAACCAGCCTATCATCACCAAAAACAGTAAGAGGCTGCATGGCACAATCAATAACTCATGAGCCGGAAAAGTTTGAATCGCCTTATAGTAGGTATAGCTCCAAAGACTCGCAATTATTAAAAAAAATCTCATTCTTTTCATCCTTAACCTCAGGGTATAAACCACTCATTTTTAAAACTCAGCAAGGTGGCAACTGTCTTGAATTAAAAATTTAAGGCAGTTGCTACGCTTGCTGGTAGTCAAAAAGTAGCCAGGATAAAGCAAAGCCATAACCAGGTTGCAGATAAAAAAATCAGGCTCTGCTCCCCGGGTTCGGCTCGCTTTACCCAGGCTACAATTTAGTAAGTTGAGCGAAACAGTGCAGCCCAACAAACAGTTTTTTTTATTATCATGATTACATTCCCTTTGTTTAAAAGATAAATACCATAGGGTAAGTGTAGTAGTATTTTGTCTTCAGGTAACAACAAGCGTAGGCTGGGCTGAAAGCCCAGCACAGGTGTGTATCATTTCTTAGTTGAGCTTTGCAGTTCTCTCTAAAGTAGGAGCTCCATTTTTAATTTGGTATGTATTCAATATCTTTTGCCAGAAGAATATTAGATAAAGGCTGCTTATCACTAAAAAAATCAGGGATAACATTTTTAATAATAACCCCACGTTGAGTGTCATTGGTGTTTTGCGATAATAGCCATAAGCACCAATTAGGCCACAACTACTCCCTAATAATGCGCCGGCCACCACATCGGCTAACCAGTGAGCATCTAATAAGATGCGTGCACTCACTACCGCTATGAGTATCACAATAAAAAGAATCAGCGTTATTTTCTGTTTTGCAGAAGAAAAATAAGGAGTAATCAGCGCATATAAAAAAACCAGATAAGCACTACAAAGAGTTACATGTCCGCTTGGGAAGGAAAAATTTTTAAGTACTGCCGTCATAGCACCAGGGCGAGGAGAGGCGATAACGATTTTGAAAACAAAAGCTAAGATTGCTGCAAGAGCAATAACCCCAAACAGATATAATGCCAATCGCGTTTTTTGTTGATAAATCAGCCAGGCACTGTTTATTGCAAACACAGGGATAATGACTTTCTTATCTCCTAAAAGACAGATGAAGATAGCAACTAAATCCAGAAAAGAAGTTCGCAGTTGATGAGCGAATTGATAAGTTGCTGTATTAATAAAAAAAATAGACCCTTGCCATTTAATGATAAGTGCTAATAACAAAAATCCTACACTGCATATAAAAAAGAGAATAAGACGTCGAGCTTGCTTACGTTGCATTGCTAATAAATTGAATGATGACTCCATTATTTTCCTATAAAAGATTAAAAGACAATTTGCGTTACATAGCGAGTATGTCAATCCCAGGTGCATCTTTATCAGTAAATCACCTTGCTGACTCTATTGTTTTCTACCATAAAGATATTATGAATAGTTGAATAGCTCAATAGCAAGGTGGCGCGGTTGCAAGCAAGCGTAAGCGGATCCCTGGGCGATACATGGGCCCGACCTACACATGCAACTTCGAACAGGTTCTATACAGAATAAGCCGCACGATGAGAATAAGAAACTTCATCATCAGCAATCGGCACTTCATAGCCTTTTTCTAGTGCATGGCGGCGCAGTACAATTGCATTATGAATTGCTTCCGTTATTTGTTTGGTGCTATGCACTAAGCCTGGTCTTTGTTGACGCATATTATTAAGTATCTCTAGTATGCGCTCGGTAATTACATCAGGGTCATCGCTTGAAAAAATAGCTGAATAATTCTTTAAGATTTCCATAGTGAGAATGAGGTGACCAGTTCGACCATGGCCGTGTTTACAGTGGACAAAGACAGGATGTTCGACTGAAATCTTAAAAATCTTCCACAGTATCTCTTTTTTCTGATCATTTGGATCAATATTTAAATCAATGTAACTCCCGTCTTTTAATTCAATCCCAATTACCCCTACACGTTGATTATTTCCTTCAGTGCTCACTGTGATTTCAGATTCAGTAAATATATTGGGTTTTGACTCCTCATGTCCATGATGAAAAACATAACTACCGCCGAGATGTTTCCTCGTAACATGATAAGGTCCAACATCATAACTCTTTTTTTTCATGTAATAATTTAAAAAATCAACACCTGCAGGACAAGTATCTAATTCAGAGACACGATTACCTATTGCGATGATGTATGCTATAGGTGGGTCGCGGAATAGAGTGTCTTTAAAGAAACGAATCAAATCATCTGCATTTTTGGGACCAGCTGTAGCAGAAAAATTAGTGTTAGGAATGCTATTTGAAGGGCGAATAAACGATTTGTCCTTAATTCTTGCATGCTCTTTGGCGTAAATTGGACCTTTAATAAAACGTTTTTTTACTGTCCTGATTACTTGAGCAATAATTTCAGGGGAAGGTCCTACTTCTTGTTTAACCGTTGGTTTTTTATTTTTCGATAAATTTCGTTTGATTTCATGTAGAAAAAACATTTCTATCTCCCTAGAGAAAAAGTAATTATTTCATAAACAGAATGTATCATAGACATATATTTTCTATTAATCGAGAGCTTAAGCGTTTTATATAATTATTAAAAATCAATGTGTTAACACGTAGGTTGAGTACACCCAACAAAACTCACTCATCAGCGAGACAAGAATTGCAATTTATTTACAATAGTTGATTGTGACAATTACATAGTTGAGGCTAATTTATTGATAAATTATGCTATTGCATCTAGATTTAAGAATAATCGAAACAATAATTAGTGTTAGGGAATCAAAATTGTTGTGTGAGTTCAAATTCAAGGAGGAAACCTATGTCGCTGTTAATCAATTACATGAAGACGTTCCGCTTCCTCTTAAGACGGAATGACTTGAGTTCTTTTGTCCAAGAGCACGACCGCCTATTCTCTCTTGCGAAGCAAACTCATAATCATACGGTCGTTGCCTCCCATTATTATGACCTTATGGCGGAAGTGATTGAGATCGCTTACGGCACCAGTTGGGTTTTTTATCCGCCCGATCATGTAGGACAATCACGCGAGGAGACCATTTCCAACTTGCATAAGCAGATCAATTCAGCGCTCTGCCTTTTACCCGGAAAAACAGCGCTTGATATGGGCTGCGGTCTTGGTGGCGCAGCACGTGATATTGCCCGGATTTCCCAGGGAAAAGTGCTTGGGGTCACATTGTCTCAGGCCGAAGTAGATCGAGCGAACGCCCTCAATCGCGAACAAAATCTGGACCACTTGTGCGAAGTCACACAGGGGGACTATACACAAAATTTGCCGTTTCCTGATAATTCCCTGGCCTCGGCTTACAGCATTTACTCACTTAAATACATTTCCAATGACTTGCTGCCCAAAGTATTTGGACACGTCCATCGTGTCATGGAGCCGAATGCAAGATACGTAGTCTATGACGCAGTTCTGACATCTAAATACGATGCAAATAATCCACAACATCGCGCTCTGGTTGAGCGGATTGAGTTTGTGACTGGTATGCCGCCCCTGCACTCGAGTGAAGATCTGATAAATGCAGCCCGCAGCGTCGGCCTAAGCCTACTTTCTGAAACAGAAATTTCAAAAGAGCTTGGGTGGAGCTATTTCTTTACCGAAAACAAGCTGCTGGCTGGTACGCTTCGCTCTCGGGCAGTAGGGAACGCGATTTCAGGCCTTGAAACAGCTCGTCTGTTTCCAAAGGGCTTTTCAGAGTTTTACAATATTTTCATTGCAGGGACGGTGAACGCCCTGGTCGATGCGGACCGCTTAGGCATCGTGTCATTCTCTCGGTTGTTCGTCTTTGGCAAGACCGACTCCTGATGTTTTTAAAAAGGGCTGGATATAACTAAATATAAGTTAAAAATCATGAAAATATTAGTCACTGGAGCTAGTGGACACATTGGAAATAACCTCATTGCTGAGCTTATTAAAAAGCAATATGATGTCCGAATACTTGTGCGCAGTGAAATACCCAAATATCTCTCTCATTTTCCTTTGGAGGTATGCAAGGGAGATATTTTACATCAGGAGTCGTTGTATGACGCGACTCACAATATCGATACAGTTTTTCATTTAGCCGCAAAAATTTCTATTACCAATCGAGAAGCAGACGATGTCCGTAAAACAAACATCCAGGGCACCCAAAATGTGATCAATGCTTGTCTTAAAAATCAAGTCAACAAGCTCGTTCATTTTAGTTCCATCCACGCCCTCACTCAAAGTTCTAAAAAATCCAATACGCCTCACATTTTAAATGAAGATTGCCCGCTTGCTTTAGAATCCGTGAATATTTACGATCAATCTAAAGCCTATGCTGAAAAAATAGTGCTTGATAGTTGTGAGCAAGGATTAAATGCGGTGGTGGTTAATCCCACAGGAACAATTGGTCCCAATGACTATAAATTGTCCCTCATGGGAACAGCAATAATTAAAATATACAAAGGACACATCCCTATTCTGGTTCGAGGAGGATATAATTTTGTTGACGTTCGTGACGTGGTTCAAGGGGCGATAGCCGCTGCTGAAAAAGGCAAATCTGGAGCGCGCTATATTTTAGGTGGCCACGACATAAACATGCATCATTTGCTCAGGTTGATAGCCATTGTAAAACAAAAAAAAATGACTCGTTTGTTTCTTCCCCCAAGCATGCTTTCCTGTGTGGTACCCCTCATGGAGTTTTTTTCTAAAATCACAAATACAGAACCGCTCTTTACAAAATACTCAATTGAGACGTTGATGTATCCACCCAAAGTGGATTGTACGAAAGCGGAAAATGAATTGGGGTACAAGAAAACTGAAATCGAGACAACGATCCATGATACGCTTCATTGGCTTTCACAGTCTGGCAAGATTAAAATATGACTCAAAACAATCTCACTTTATTTCTTTATTTCTGGAATGCTATAGCCATTATGGTTTTCTTCACGCTCTTTTTCAAACGAGCGCCTTATGGACGTTATGAGCAAGGGAATAAATCTCTTAAAATCCCAGCGAATGTTTCTTGGTGTTTGATGGAATTGCCATCTGTGATCACATTTTTGCTTATTTTTCTAATGGCCAAACCATCTGCTTATACCTGGGTATTTTTTGCAATGTGGCAACTCCATTATGTCTATCGCTCATTAATCTATCCGTTTCGCCTGAAAAATGCGAAACAGGTTCCAATTTTTATCACGATATCCGCCACGTTTTTTACGACAGTGAATGGTTTTGTAAATGCCTATTGGCTGACTCATTTTCAAGAAATTACATTTTCAACATTGCAAACGCAACACTTTATCGTTGGTTTGATACTTTTTGTTTCAGGATTTGTAATCAATGTAAATTCGGACAACATTTTGTTTGCGATTAATAAAAATAAAAAGCCCGGAGTTTACAAAATACCCTACGGCGGCATGTTTCGTTTTTTGAGTAGCCCAAATTATTTTGGTGAAATTCTCGAATGGATTGGTTGGGGAGTGGCGACTTGGTCAATTGCCGGTTTTTCTTTTACTTTGTGGACAATAGCCAATTTAGCTCCTCGAGCGCTCGCCCATCATCGGTGGTATCGCGCACAGTTTTCCAATTATCCTAAGGAAAGAAAAGCGCTCATTCCGTTTCTTTATTGAAAAACTTCATAAACGCTTAGTTATAAAGCGAGACAATAAATTTTAGAATTTCTATCAGGAAAAGAATATCCATTAGGCAGATTTTGGTCGTCATTGACGAGTTCGAAACCATTTTTTTCATAAAACCGGTGCGAGGCTACCGCCACTCCTGGTGTATCAAGAAAAATATTTTTAAGATTTAAATTTTTTGCTTGCAGAAGAAATTGATGGAAAAGTAGCATTGCAACACTAGGATAGGTTCCACGAAGTTCTTTTTTAACAAAAAACTTTCTCATAATACCCGTCTCAGTATTCAGTTTTTGCAGTCCAATTGAGCCGACAATTGCAGATCCTGCTCTCGCAATCCAAAACCCACCACCAGAATAAAAGCTTAAGGGGGCAAAAAGGTCCGGTTGTTCTTCGGCCTTAAGGTTCAACTTGAATTCATTATTTTGGATATCGATAGCAAAACTACGAAGTTCAGCTTCTTCATCCTGAGCAAGAGGAGCAATAAAAATTTCAGACACAATGAATCTTAATAAAGCGAATAGAGTAAGCACTATTATTAATAAAATAATCGAAAACACAAGGGACAAGCCTTTTCCAGAATATTATTCATATACCTTTAAATGGTATGCATGGCCTGGTTGCTTGCAACCAGGCTCGCTCACTGAAGATTCGCATGTCCAAACAATGAAACTTAATCGCTTCAACTTGATTAATTCTTGATATTTAATTCCACTTAAACTAAGTTAATCTCAAAAAATGAAGCCGAATTAACAGATACATTGTGTTCATCAGCAGCAATAAAGGAGTGGGGGATGAGAAAACAACTATTATGCAAAAGAACACTAGTTGCACTATGTATGCTACTTTGCAATACCTTAGTCTATAGTGGCTCACCTTTGCAGACAACTGCGCATATATCTCCTAAGCTCGTGAACATAACCGCCAACAGTACTGCAAAGAACTCATTGATTTCTATGAAAAAACGACAATGCCATCAATCCAATAGCTCAAAAATTACAAAAAAACCTAATCTCTTTGTGATGAGTTTAAACGTGTTAGCACCATGCTGGGCGAGTCCTGATTTTTATTCACCCGCCATAGCTCCTTACTTAGATACTAAGGCGCGCAGACAACAAATTATCCATTTTTTAAATAGCATCAGCGATAAAGCAGATATCATAGCGCTTCAAGAGACCACTGCTAATGAATTTAATTATTACAAAGAAGCTTTAGAGAGTAAGTTCTATTCGTTCCAAGCCTATCACGATAAAGATTACTGGTCAGATTGGATTTCACCAGATATCCCATGGGAGCCCAATGGGGTCGCTATTTTTGTAAAAAAATCAACCTTTAGCCAAGTATCTTTTCAAGATTTAGCGTTAACCAATGATGGAAACCATTCGGCCTATTTTGAAGGAGCGCTTTGCAGCACGGGGGAAAAGATACGCGCCGCGTCAATCCATCTTGATACAGCACTTGATAGCAATCGCTATCTTGAATTATCAACCCTCATGACCTTAATGCCCCCGGCCTCTGATGTGTACGATATTATTGCCGGCGATTTCAATTATGGGACTCAGTCAGCTCCCATACAAGAAGTCTTAGTGAATAACCATTTTATAGACGTACTTTATTTTTTAAACAAAGAGGAGTGGACCCATCCTTTTGATAATCAAGGAGATATCAACTCAGGAATTATTGATCATATCATCTCACGCAATCTAACCCCGATTGATGGTCAGGTAATCAGTTCCAATCTTTGGGAATTATATCCAAACGATGAAGACCTGCGTGCTATTGGTAATTTAAAACTCACAGGCTCTGATCATTTTCCTCTTTACACCATATTAAATATGGATAATAACCAGACTCAGAGAAAAAGCTGACTGCTCGGAAAAATGAAGCAAGGGTAGGCTGGTTGCAAGCAGCCAGCCTACCCTTACTGCGAAACAGTGCACACCAGCCTTCGGTTTTATTGGAAATCTGGAGATTAAATTTGGTGGAGGTGGCATATTTTTAACTCATTGATTTATTTATCTTAAACTACTGTGGCTACAATGGTGGGTCACTGATGGGGCAATTTACACCTAACTTAATTATGAAATATTGCCTTTATAGCCGTTTCTCTATTCTCATACTATAATCCTTTGTTTCTCTTAAGATGAAACCAAAAATAAGTAACCCAACAGAAGCCACAAAAGCTAAGGATAAAAATCCAATAAAAAATCCATAGACTGATGTGATGTATCCAGCTACAAGATTACTTATTGATGAACCAACACCGACACATAATCCAAGAACTCCTACTAAAAAATTAAATCGGCCAGTTCCTGCTGCCAAATCGGAAACAATAACAACAGCAACCACTCCAAAAATACCAGCACTAACTCCATCTAATAATTGAATGAACAGCAGATGATAGGAGTTTTTCGTGATTGAAAATAATAAAGCACGTACGATTAGGAAAATAAATGCAAATAAATAAATGGGCTTACGCCCCATTTTGTCTATTATGAATCGCAGACTAAAAGCAACAATCACCATCACAAACTGTGCCAATACAATGCAGCTTGCCATAAAAATTGAATCTCTATTGGGATTAATTTCTGCAAGTTCCTGTCCAACTAAAGGCAGTTGGGCTGCATTGGCGATATGAAACATAATGACCGAGCTAAAAAATATTACTATGGGTTTTGACTTTGTTAATTGTAAAAAACCAATCGGTTTTGCATCTGGCTCCACTGTTGGTAATTCCCTAGCAATGGAATGATCAATTTCGTTTGAATTAATAAATAACAGTGGAATCAAAGCAATGAATGAAAAAATAATGGTTCCATAGACTATCCAAGAATGACCGTATAATTGCGCGACAATACCAATAGCGACCATTGTAAACACCGTGCCCGCATGTGTCAGTGATTCATTAACTGTCACTCGTATAGGAAAATACTCTCTCCCAACCAAACCAAGTGTCACCGCTGTGATTGCAGGAGGAATTAAGCTTGCAGCGATGCCAACCAACGATTGAGCCGCAATGATAGAATAAAATGAAGTTTGCTTTAAAATCACATAGCAACTCATAATAATACAAGCACATGCAAGCCCTATGAGTGTTCGTTTAAAGGGAATTGCATCGACTAAGATGCCACTAGGCATTTGAAAAATGGCACCAGCAAAACCTGCTGCTGCAAGCGCGATACCCACTTGACTTGTACTCCATCCCAAATGAGAACGTAAATAAATAGCAAGAATTGGCCCTATACCGCCTTGAATATCTGAGATAAAAAAAATCATGAAGCTTAACGCTAAGATACTTTGATAAGAGGGTTTATTTTTCATGATTCACCTGCAAAGAAAATAGATATAAATTAAAATATTCATTAAGGTTGGCAAGCAAGCGTAGATTGGGCTACAGCTGGAGCAGCTTGAGGAGTCGTAGCTCTAACTTCAGGAGTAAATACCGGCGATAGGGTATGCTTTAATAAATCACTCATTGAAGATACCGGTACAGCTCTTCGTTCTTTATCATGAACCTCAGACAAATACTTTTGCCGCTCTTCAAAAACGCGATTCCTTATTCGACGAGCTAGATTGATTTCCATCAAAATCGGTAAAAATAAAAAGTTTGGTTTTGGGCACAAAAATTTTCCTTAAAACTTAAAAAAAATCAATATCTTGCCACAGAACTCAATATAACTGAACGATCTTAATCTAATGAAATAACAGAAAAACCCCATCGAAAGATGAAATTATTGCTAAGGAGAGTAAGCGCAGTCTAGTTACTACAGAACCATTAACTCTTTAGGAACGCAGCGAAATTTTTAAGTTAACCCGGACGATTTTCTTGATCGGCAGAAGTGGAAGCCGCAGCACTTTTTGTGCCCTGGGGCTCAGCCTTAAACATACTCGATGCTCGAAGAGTTGAAACAGTCTTTGCACTATCAGCTGTTGCTGACTCTGCCTCATCTTTGCTTATCTTTGGTGGTGTTAACATTTCATCCTCAAATCGAGCTAATGCTTCAGGAAGTTTATTCTTATCAAACTCAGGGCTTAAAATTTCTTTTAAAAATAAATCTATTTTGGCTCTTATTTTGGAAGCTGCTGCCTTTTTCAGCTCCTCTGATATAGGGGGGCTAGGAAACTCTTTAGTCCACATTTTTTGTGTAATAGTTAACAATTTGACGATGGGTTGTAGTTTACTTTTTAATTCCTGAATCTCTTCATTGCCAACAATAACTGTTGCGCCTCGGCGATCCTCGACCACATAAGATTTATTTCTATCTCGTTCAGAATCTCGCTCCTTAGGTAAACCGCACATATTCATTATTTTTATTATTGTTGGCATTGGCATGAACGCTGAGGCAACAGAAAAAGCGGGGGGAACGGGGAGGCTATCGTAAATACATGAAACCGTAGTTTTACAAAATTGGCTTGGGTTGGTAAATTCCGGTGGAACTGCTTTGAGAATAGCATCTTTTGTTTCACGTTTTGCCATTATTGGATTTATTCTTTCTTCAGTGAATTTTTTTAGAAGTTCTGGAATTTCTTTTATTTTTTTATTTTTTGATGCTTCATCGCCACTGCTTGCGGTGAGAAAAATGGAACACACAGTGCTGTATAAATTAGTCTGTCCTGTAATATATAATTTTTCACAAATATCAAGAAAATCACAAATTATTTTATATTTAAACTGTATATTTTCACGTGACTCAGAACCGATACTAATACGTAAGAAATTTCCGATATTACAACACACGCTATTTGAGAAGCCATAACCATCTCTAAGAGGTATGCCTAAAGCAGGTAATACTATACTGAGCATATCTCTTTTAACAGTAGGCCCATAGGTCAAGCTGCCTCCTGGTTTAGGAGTAAAATCTATATAAAGAAATCCCCAAATGTCCTGAATATTATGGCTGGTCTCTCGAGTAAATGGAGAATAAATCCTACCAATATGAGATATATTGGGAACTAAATTTTTATGAATGTAATAAGAATTTTGATGTGCGCGGTCAAAGTGTAAATGCATACAGGGGTACGCCTTTTCTAATTGATGACACGTCATTGCGGGTGTTGGATCCGTAGGTTGGAAACTTACATGAGATGATGCGAATGTTGTTTTAAGGCCAGGAAAATGATCTTTATTATAAATTGCACTGGCAACGCCACATGATAGCCTGTCTAACCCCATTCCTGCATGTTTATTAAAACTATGCGCCGTTAAAATAGCGAGCTTTCCAGAATTAATTTCTTCTTGAAATTGATGAAGTAACAATGGCATATGAATATGTTTCAATGCGGTCATTGTGGTGTCAAGAACAACGGTGAGTGGCTCTTCTTTATATTCTCGTGGTTTGAAGCCTTCCTTTGTTGTGATTTCAAAAACTGCATCTTTTTGCTCTTGAGTAAGTATTGCGTCGCCACTAAGTGCTGCTTCTGCAAGCTGAGACCGAATGCTTGTATCAATACCTTTTTTCAAAGAGTCTAATGATATTGTTTTGAGTTCGCTCTCTTGCCTTACATAGCAAACCAATTTTCCTTCTTTTATCGCCAGATATAATTTTCTTTTATCCATTGTAAGAACATTCGGTTTTTCATCGGGCATCAGACCTGAGAAATCCAGAGTATATCCTTCCCTCTCTGCTTTGCCTTTCAGTTCTTTTCTGATTTCCATTTGTTTTTGAATGGATGCAATGATGTCTGTTCCGGCATAATGAGTAGGGGCTGTTTGGCTATCTGCTGACACATTCTGGCCAAAACCATCAATAATTACATTAACCTTTTCTTTAAAATCAGTAGCCTGTTTTGTTATCGCCGTAATGATTTCCATTTCATCGCGCGATAATGTTTTTGCAACCCCTTTGGGATCCATGAGACTATCAATTTTTGTCATGTCATCACAGCGAATTTCCTCACATTTTTTGTCAGTTTTATTAATATAAAAAAGTTTATCACCCGTACGTACGTATGCTTCATTAGAGTGAGTAGGTAATGCTTGGAGTGTCTCCACCGTAGGTGGTGTCTCCCTTCTCATGAGGTCACAACCCACTGGTGATACTTTCAGTGTTCCATTTTCTAATGTGAGAACAACACTTTCATAGTCTTTGATATTCAAACCTTCCGGACGAATAACAGGAAATAAGTTTCTAATAAAAATATCGAGCTCAAAATAAACTCTTCGATTTAAATAAATTTTTTCATGTTCTTTCATTTGTTTTATTGATGTCATTATCATCTGCGTTAGAGCCCCCATTCCTGAGGTTGATAAAAAAACATCTTCGAGAGGTACCTGAGCAGTTGGAAATGCAGGTCTTACCGCCCCCTCTTTTACTCGCTCAGCAATACAAAAAATATCTTTTAAATAGTCAGATAAATGATGCTTAATTGATGCTTCATCATAAGTTTTAGTTAAAGAAAGAATTAAATTAACTTCTTCATATGCAGATTCTATCGCTACATGAAAATCATCTCGAAATGGATCAGCAACATCTTTGCCTTTTATTCGGCTCACAGATGTATTCAATGCATAGGCCAATCGCATCCATGTTGTTCTTAATAACTCATTTTCAAGCGGTGATCTGCGGGCATCGTCCTCTAATCTCAGATCGCGTATACCTGTCATAGTAACCACAGTGTGCAATTCTTTTTGAGATAAAAGTTTTGGAATAGTTGACGGATGTAGATACGCATCAAACTGTTTTAATAGTTCGCCTTTTACCTCTAATTCCTGACATTTTTTTTCTAATTTATTTACATAATAAAGTTTGCCACCATATCTAATAAAACCGGCATTAGCTTTAATGGGTAATTCATTTAGATTTTCTCGGTTAGGTTCTAATAATGAAGCGCTTACTTCATATGAAGAATCGAATACGAGCAGGGAGTTAATAATTTTATATTGAAATGCTGCGCTTTCATCACCTTGTGCTGTAAGCTTTTTTTCCATTTTATCTAAAAGAGAATAGACATAATCTTTAACTTCACTCAACGTGCTCCGATCACGTTCATCTATTGCAGATACTTTTGGTGCGCCCGTTGATGGCCTAGCATCCGATAAAACAGAAAAACGCGCATCCTTTCCAGCATAGATTCCTCCCGTAAATAATAACTGATCTAACCTATATGAGATCAGCTCTTGGAGTAGACCAGTAGACTTTATTCTTTGATGGAGTTTGTCATCTAAACGCGCTCCTTCAATGCGGTTGATACGCTCAAATTGAATTGAACTTTTTTCGGGCCAATGAAGATCTTCGGTTAAACTACTATCAATTTCAGCATATGAAAATGATGTATTCAGAGGAGAACAAAGGTATATTTTATCATTTTTTTTAATTAAAAATGGCTCTGTTGCACGACCATTATTGAATGCAAAAACAGCCAATTTATTTTTGAAATTGGCATCATTGATGTCCACATCATTATCTATGGTTAACAAGTTGAACGTATGAAAATTATAATAATCATCCAAAACAATAAAGTTCCTGCCGTCTAAGCCTTCTACTATTTTTACTTTACTTGCTAAGACGTCTTTTTTTCCTGTTTCCCCTTCGAGCGATCTCAGTATTTCAAAAGGTATTTTGGCCATTTCTAGAGCCATAGTTAATACCTTAAGATTATCCGTCACCGGAAGCACTTTTTTTCCATACTTGCTACTTATGTGCAACCTCACCTCTTCAATGACAGAACCTGTTCTGCCTTCTCTTTCATAAACAAATCTTTTTGAGCGTGGGGAGTTGGAAAATCCTGTCAGTGACTTTGAAAGCTGATATTGTTTTAGTACATAGTGATTTCTTTCATTTTCTTCTTTTTGGGCTTTAAGTTTAGCTATGGTTTCTTCCATATTCTGGCTGCGTAATGCAAATAAAGAACTGATGGGGGCGTCTTCGGGTAAAAAACCAATGTCCAGAGACAAATCAGCAGATAACTCACTCGATTTTGCTGTAGATCCAGATGAAGGTACTGGGACTGATTCAGGTATTGGTGAAGGGGTAGACATATAATCATTCCAACATGTTCATATTGTTTTATATATTATAGGCCATAGCTGCCCTTCTATTGCTCATCAAGAACCTATAAACCACTTATTGACTCACCATTGCCCAATAATGCACTGGACTGCTAGTACTTCTCTTAATTTGGTGAAGGCAAAGCCGTAACCCGGGTTGTAGATCTTTGAGAATTGTATCCAAACGATGAAGACAGCCGTGCTATTGGTAATTTAAAACTCACGGCTCTGCTCATTTTCCTCTTTACACTATATTAAATATGAATAGCAACCGGGCTTAGGAAAAACGTTGATTGTTCGGAACTATAAAACAAGCGTAGCCAGGTTACTCGCAACCATGATTTCAACCATCAACTCTACTCACCAAAATTACAATCCACGAATAAATCCCCACTCCAATTTTGGGAGCACGAGTTTATTAATGAACATACTGAGCCCGCCAACCCTTACCTCCAACCCATTTTCAACGGCTAATAAACCCCAACCGCCATTTGCTGTCCGTTTATAGTTGATTTAATTATTTCTTAATACATGACAATAAGCAGGTAATAAATGATTATATTGGTACATTTTAACCATCTTCACTATCTTTTTCGAATGACTTAATTTTTTAAACAGTTCGTCTGCAATTTTAATAAAAATCAGTTGTTGTCTAGGCTTCACATTGTAGGCTAATGCCAGATAGATTCCATTACATGGGCTATAGGCATACAAGGATTCATAACCCAGTGTGCCGCCGGAATGAACCCAGGTCATCCCGTTACTTTTAAAATAGATAAGGCCAATACCAGCGCCTATACCTATTTCAGTGAATGGTTTAGACTCTTCAAAATATTTTGGTGTACCAATGGTTTCGATATTAACCGTTTTGGTATTCACTGTAGAAATAAGAGAGGTCATATTTTCTAATGACTTCTTAGACAAGATGTTATTTGTAAAAAGTTGATTCAGCCACAATAGTAAATCATGCGGGGTTGAAACCAATGCACCAGCAGATTGTGCAAAGGATGGGGTAATGTTTGTAACATCCGAATTAAACTTAAATGTTCCATCTCGATTATATCCATGAGCAAGCCTAGTCTTAATCGATTCTGAGTAAGGTGAAACTGAATAAAAAGTATTAGGTAAATTATAGCGCTTAAAATATTCATCAAATACTACGTGTATGGGTTTGTGAGTGACCTTTTCAATGATGAGCCCCAATAAAACATAGTCTGTATTGGTATAATGGTATTTTTTCCCAGGGATAGATACATCATGATGTTGATAAGCCATATCAGCCAGCTCTTTAAGGGACCAATATTTTTGGGGATTTTTCCTTAGTAACTTGTCGAACGAGCTTCCGCTGGTGTAATTATAAACACCACTGGTATGGCGTAACAAATCACCCAGGGTTATTTTTTTCCACCTAGGGTATTGGGTCAGCCATTTTCCTACCTTGTCATTAATATTTAGTTTATTTACTTCCACCAGCTTATAAATAATGGTTGCAGTAAATGTCTTTGTGATGCTTCCCATCTGAAACAAAGTATCGTTAGTCATTTCTTTATTTTTTAATAAAGTCTCATAACCACTAACATAATCACCTATTTTATTATTCGGAAACTGAATACTTAAAGATATGCCAGGTAAACCGTATTTTTTTCTGTTTTTATCCAGAATTTGTTGTATGTCATTTCTTAAAGAAGTATTACTGGCTGCGTCGAAGGCATAGACACAAGAAATACAACCCAAAAAGAGTATGAATAACCTATATAAACGCATTATTTCTACTTTAATGAAAAATTGCAGCATAAATTAATTTGCCCGCTAACTCTAGAGCACGGCAAACAATAAGCCGCGCTTGCTAATTTCTCCAATACCAAGCTCACTTTCAGTATCGAACTCACTGGCCACCAAGCTCTTGATTTTTTTTATGAGCCATCCCTAATTATTAATCTTTACTAAATGTTCTTATGGTTAAAAAAAGTTAATGAATTAAGTGCAACAGTCAATAATAAAACCAGGGGACGGACCCCTGCAGGAAGTGTACAGATTGTTTAAATTATTTTGACAATTTAATTATGATTTTTAATTTAAAGAGAGTTAACAGGGAGTCGGACCATCTCCAATTGTAGTTCAGTGTCCCAATAAACATGTCGTCGTACAGCAAAGTATGTTGGCCTCAACCCAGCGATAAAAAAAGTTGATGACCGCTAATTCATTTGTTTTCACTTTCATCTTCTGCTGCGAGTTGTAAGAGCATGTCTTTGCTTTTTGCATACCGTTCCAAATGGGTATCAACAAGAGTAACATGGCCTACCTTGCGAGCTATCCGAGGTTTTTTTCCATAGGCGTGATAATGAACCCCTGGAATAGACAAACACGACTCCAGTGGAAGCAGATTGCCAATGCAATTTAATAACAAACAAGAACCGGTTACTTCCGTACTTCCCAAAGGCAAATCAAAAAGTGCACGCAAATGATTTTCAAATTGGCTGGTATAAGCACCCTCAATAGTCCAGTGACCAGAATTGTGAACACGTGGCGCTATCTCGTTAGCAATTAATTGATTCCCTCGGTAAAAAAACTCAATTGTAAGTACTCCTACATAGTCTAGAGCTTCTAAAATTTTGAGTGCATAAGTTTGTGCCTCTTGTTGTAAATCGCTATGATGTACTGGCGCTTCAGAGAAATGTAATATGCCTTTTTTATGATGATTTTTAATCAGTGGGTAGAAGTTTGTTTCACATTTTTTATTTCGAACAGCAATTAATGAAAATTCGTTTTCAAAAGAGATTAACTCTTCAAGGATAAGGGGTTGATTGCCTAACATGTTCCAGCTTTTTGAAATATCGGATTGGCCTCGTAAGACATATTGGCCTTTGCCATCATAGCCAAATTGTCTTGTTTTTAACACGGCGGGCATTCCTATGTCTGAGAGCGACTGTACCAAATCATGTTCTGACTCAACCGGTAAAAATCTTGGGGTTGGAATGTTTAAAGATCTAAAAAAGTTTTTTTCATATAATCTGTCTTGAGTAATTTTCAATGCTTGAGTCGAGGGATAGAAAGGCCGCATTGTGGCAACCAATTCGGCACAAGAAAGCGGTATATTTTCTGTTTCAATCGTAACGCAATCCACTTCTGCCAAAAATTGTTTTAAAGCCAACTCATCATTAAACTCAGCGACTATCAGTTTAGTAAGATCACCAGCACAGGCATCAGGACTGGGATCCAAGCACACAGTGTCAATTCCTAATGGATAAGCCGCTAATGCCAACATTCTTGCAAGTTGTCCACCACCTAAAATACCAAGTTTCATGTTAACTCCTTTGGGGGGGTTGGATTATCGAGCACTTTTTGTGTTTGTTGTTCTCGATAGAGTTTTAGGGCAGTGCGAATGTCAGGATATTTATTTGCAAGCATTGCGGCAGCTAACAGAGCGGCGTTGATGGCACCTGCTTTGCCTATCGATAAAGTGCCTACAGGTATGCCGGCGGGCATTTGTACAATAGATAATAAGGAATCAATGCCATTTAAAGTTTGCGAGGTGACCGGAACCCCTAAAACAGGCAATGATGTTTTGGCTGCTACCATCCCAGGGAGATGGGCTGCTCCTCCTGCACCCGCAATAATTACTTCCAAACCTCGCATCTCGGCCTGTTCTGCATACTGGAAAAGTTTATCTGGCGTTCTATGAGCAGAGACAATTTCCGCCTCATAAGTAATGTTCAAAGTATCCAGTGTTTGAGCGGCGTGAGTCAATGTTTGCCAATCACTTTGAGAGCCCATAATAAGGCCTATTAATATGGTTTTCACAGAGCGACTCCTTTGTTTGTATGTTTGCAACGCTTCATTGAATTTGATTCTCTCAAACGGTTATATAAGTTATTTTCCATCCTTCAGCAGAAAGACTCACTCGAATCACAGCATTCTTGACACCATAGTCAAGTAGAGAACTCATCGAGCATGCCCAGGTATAAAGTTAAGTATGGGTTACAACACTATGTTTCAAATCAGGTCACTATTAAAACCAAATTTAGCATCTTGATAAAAGATCACTTCACCTGTTGAGATATCATGATGTCCCCCAATAATGCCACACTCACCTGTTTCAATAAGTTCTTTCAAAATGGGACTGCGCTCCATAACAGCATAGACTGTTTTTCGTACATTAATCGTTGTAACCTTTTCTACAAATTCCTCGTTACTTGAGGTTCGATTTTCAACTATGGTATTTTCGGCACGAACAGCAGATTGTATTTTACTTAATAAGGCAGTCAAACTGCCCATTTCTACATTATCACATGCACCTTTTATTGCACCACATTTTGAATGACCCAAAACCACTATTATCTTTGCTCCTGCTATTTTACAAGCAAATTCCATACTGCCTAAAATATCTTCATTAATAATGGTTCCGGCAATGCGCACGCTAAATACATCGCCTAAACCCTGGTCAAAAATCAACTCGACTGAGGTGCGTGAATCAATACAACTTAAGATAATTGCAAAAGGGTGTTGTCCATCAGAGGTTTCATTGGCTTGCTGTAACAGGTTACGATTAATTTTTAAGTTGTTTATAAATCGTTTGTTACCTTCTTGCAATAAGTGCAACGCTATTGTAGGCGTAATCGCCGCTTGCATTTCTTTAGTCAAAGTTTTCATTTTATGCTCCTATACAAGCTCTAAGCATCAGGTAGACTCGATAAGATCTACCATTTTAACAGTAATATTTTTCAGTTTGCATCTATATTACAATTACGAACACATTAGCAACCTTTTTCTCATTTTTATTTATCTTCATAATATGCCCCTGCCAATTTAAGAAAACTTCAGACTGAACTCAAATAAACAATTTATAAATCATTAAAAAACGGCAGAACCATGGCCTTGACGAAAAAAGCTCGGGCTGCCGGTTCATCCCGTTTTTCCGACAGCATGAAATCAACTGTAGTACCTTCCTTATCCACTGCCCTTTCAATTTGATATACGATACGCCATGAGACACCACAGTGTCGTTTGTGACGCTTTCGAAAGACTCCAGAAAAATCCGATAAATCGACCTGATCATGAAAATTTTTGCGACACAACCGAATTTATCCATTACTAAAACAGCCTATGCATGGATGTGAAAACAGCTCGTAGGCTGGGTGATTTTCACCCAACCATAGTTGATAAATTGAAAATCCAATGTTGGGTCAAAACGACTTAACCCATTCAGACTACTTCTTATTTAATATGACAGAAATAAAATTATTATTATCTTTCATTTTATTGTTTACCTCGCTAACAGCCTTATTACGATCCTTTTTATTAATCTGACTTGTATTTGCCAAGGTTATGTGAGGAGCAAAGTATTTTGGAAGTAGATCGGTATCCATTTTGTACTTTGTTCCATGCTCTTCATTATATCGATCCAGTGCTTCATTCAACTCCCAGTTAATCATTCTTAGTGTTTCCAGAGAGTCCTTTGCAGGAAATAGTACTACAGCATTACGGTTGCACTTTATATTTAGAGGATTTTTGGGATTGGAAGGTTCAGGGCAGTTAGGAGCGACATGCAGGAGACCTGCTGGATCGAAATAAAAAATGAATTGTTCCTTATTTTTTAACTCCTTTTTCATAAAATTTCTTAGTTCTTTCGCTTTGCCAACCTGTCTTATCCATCCTACAGTAACATGATAATTTCTGGGTTTATTATTTGTTTTTCGTGCAACAATAGTATTTTCTACAAACTTGGTATAAATTTGATTTTTATCCTTTTCTGAAACCCTGTAGATTAAAACCAGATCATTAGCATCTGATGCAAAAACTTGACAGGAAAATAAAACAAGAAAGCAAATACTTATAAGTTTTTTCATACTGAACCTCTATCTCAAAATTATTAGACTCTCCCATTTTAAAAGATTGAGAGCCCAATTTGTAAATAATTTGCTCTGGATGAGTAAAGATAGTGTTAATAAAGCATAATTTGAGGATAGCGATTGTACAAAACAGGAGCAACTCGTAGGTTGGGTCGTTTTGACCTGTAATGCTCTAATTAATAATCCAAACAATTTTACCCTTGAAAATAGAGAATAAATCATCAGATAGGCATAATGAAATCGATATTTATTTTAACATTTTATTTTTTACGATCGCTCACTCCGTTGATTAGATCTAATGGAGCAAAAAAGGCAGTAGCTGAAAATCTAATGTCATTTATATCATGAGATAGTTTTTTTATCAGAGATATGAATTTTTCATCGCCAGAAAATTTTCTAATATCTACATAAAAGGATTCTTTTTTTATGATCAAATCCATATTTATGCTCACTTCTAATGGGAATCTCAATAAACCATAAAAATAATTTTGAAATAATCCTTTAACGATAATCCACTTTTTTCCTCTATTGATTTTATTAGGACTGCTAGCTAACCTTGCTGCTCTTAAGAAGAGCAGGGGTTGTTTAAGATTTTTTTTAACTTCTCTTCCGAGAAACTACCAGGAAACATAGCATAATGATGTGGGTGGATATTATTCTTGAGATTAGAATATGCCGCCCCTTAAAGATTGGGCCCTTATCTATCTTAAACTAAAGCTCGTTGATTCCATATGAAGCTTATGGCTATTATGTGTATAAAAATCGGATCTTTTTATGTCTTCGAAAATGTTTCTTAGAACGCTTTTCTCTTCAAGTGCATTGATTTGGTTATGAGTCAGCATTATCTCACCACCCTTTATCCATTTGAGTAAGCTATTTGCCGCTTCTTTTCGCGTGCTATTGGTTGCAACACAGCTTTTGTCAGCTTCCCATTCAAATGCGAGATAATCATCTAGCGCATAAGTTAAATCTTTATGCGATTTTGGCGTTAAATTCTTGGATAGCACTTCCCAATTTTGAGGAGCATGGTTTTGCACGACTCTGTTCTCTGGTCTACAAAACAGGGTTTGCGATAAAAGCGGTGATTTGGCTGTTTTGGGTAATAAAGGAGGTTGGGTAGTAATGTCCTTTCTTTTAATTTTCAAAGCAAATGGCTCAATGTGGCTGCGCTGCTCTTCTAAAGCACTGTGTAATCTCTTAGCAGCGGACAAAGCACCAATTGGATTGTTATCGAAATCGGCGAAAAACTCTCGATCCTTAGTAGCTGCTGGAGGGTTACGTAATATTGATATTTCAGGGCAGTTACTTTTTATTGCGTGAAGCTCTTTTGCATACACAGCATCAAGATAATTTCGTAATACAAAGCTATCTTTTGTATTCCAATAACCGCCACCGACTGCATAGGAAAAGAGTAGTGATTCTATATTTCCAAAGCGACGCGCAAAAGCTTGTAATTTTTTCTCTATCATGTGCACTTCATTGGTGCATTCTATTTGATTTCTTTCGACTAATGGAAAGCTGACTTGTTTACTTAGAAACATATTACGAATGAATACTGAAAAATTCTCTGGGAATGATGTATGTGCAGGTTTTATGATCCAGCCTTCTTGGATTCCATAACAAGGAAACCATGTTCCTTTGCTTGCTGAGTTTGTACCTGAAGAGCAATAAAAATAGGGGGCTTTCTCTAAAGATACTGCAGAGAGATTTCTTTCGACTTTTTCGTTTCCTTCAATACTTACATATGAAAAAACGTTACCTTTTTCTACTGCTTTAGCTTGCATAATTGTTAACCTCTAACCTTGCTTACTTCAATTTAACCAAACATTAATCTGATAGTATTATATTTGAACCATTATTATTGTCTTGTTAATTCATCTACGTAAATTATGCAATAGTGATACGAGTTATTTGATTTCAAAAGAATTTGTTTCATCTTGATTTTCGCTATAAATAGACCAATAGCGTATTAATCATCTAGTATAAAAATTTCGGGTTTTGTCGCAAATCATAGAGGGTCAAGCCTTGCTTCGTGCTTACTCCCTACTTATCAAACTTGTGTTTATTTGATAATTTCTGCTTTAAGCACAAAGCAAGGCTTGACCCTCTATGCCGTGCCCCCTGCGAGAGCTCATGAACCTCCCCATCATTTAAAGGCGCCATTCCTGGCCATTTTTCTCAATACTGGAGTATTGCTAATGATCGGATTGAATTAATTTTTTTGGGCAGATATTGGGTATCTTTGAGGCATATTATACTTAATCAAGCCACATGGCTATTTCACTATAGGTGTTACCTATATTGCTCAATGTCTATGTATTGGTTATATGATTTTGTTTCACATTAAAGGGAGACTACATACTACGTTAGAAAAATTCGGGCTATCCCAATCAAGAATTAAACAAGCTTTATATCGACTTTGTTGGGGTCTGTCCAAATATCATTTAATCCCCAATAACATTCTTTATTCGGATGCAATTCTCCCCGATTTCTACCAAAATTAGAAAAAACAGTTTGTTCTGCTAATTTCAATCTAGCTTCTTCTTCAGTATTAGCCCAAGTATCCTGGCCATTTTCAAGAAGATTTTCATATCCCCCAATATCCTTAATTATTTTTATTGTTTCCTTATCTATTACTCTTAATCTGTAATGATTCATTTTTAGCTCCAGAAAATTAATTTATTCTCCTCTTGTTTTATATTAGCTTATTTTTAAATAGACCAACGATTAATGAACACTAGAGTCGAAACAAATTGACAAAGTTGAGCATATAAAATCTGCATAATTACTTGTACAGAACGTTTCCCAAATTAGGGAACCGACAATCAATCTATTTTCACACATTCATTTGATAAAGAATCTATGTGGAGACGCGACATAAGTAACCGAGAAATTAGATAATTAAAAATTTATTCAGAATAATTATGTAAAATAGATTTAGCAAAATATTTGTAAATTATAAATGCAAAAAGGCCAACTAAACCACAAAAAATACTTGCCAGTAGTATACCCAAACGTGCTGCGATAATAAGGTTTTGATTAAAGGATAAATTCGCAATAAAAATTGCCATTGTAAACCCAATTCCTGTCAAGATGCTGGCACACCCTAATAATCCCCAGGTAAGGTCTTTAGGCCGTTTCGCCAACCTTAAAAATTCAGCCATAAAACTAAAACAAAAAACACCTATAGGCTTGCCCAGAATAAATCCTAAAAATATAGAAATAGTTACTTCATGAGTTAAATCTAAGGAAAATAATGGTATTCCTGCGTTCGCTAAGGCAAATAATGGTAGGATTAAATAACCTATCCAAGGGTGTAAAAGAATTTCCAAACGCTCAACTGGCGAAATTGCTTCACGCGCCGCGATTCCACCCATGAGCAATGCTCTACGATCTTCCGTATCACCGCTCCAGTGCTCTCCCGGAGGATATGAAACCACATTTTCTAAAATTTTATGTAGTTGCTTATCATTTATCCAGGTCTTTGTAGGGGCCATTAAGCCAAGAATGACTCCTGTAATAGTAGGATGGATACCGGATTGATCTATTGCAAGCCACAGAAGTATTCCAATGAAAAAAAAGAAAGCGATACTGCGAACTCCCAACCATTGCATAACATACACCAACATAACCCCTAGTGCTGATATAATAAGTGCTATCCAATTAATACCCGGACTATATCCAATTGCAACCACTAGGATTGCTCCAATATCATCAATAATAGCCAACGACAACATGAATATACGCAAGCTGTGAGGAATGAAGTTACCAAAAATTGCCAAGCAACCGATAACAAAAGCGGTATCAGTAGCCATCACAGTACCCCAGCCATTCTGCCCTGGTTCTCCGGCTTGGAGTAAGAGGTACAATAGCGCCGGTACAAGCATCCCACCAAAAGCTGCAATAACAGGAAGCGCAGACATTTTAGGATTTCTTAACTCCCCAAACACCAATTCTCTTTTTAATTCTAAAGAGACAAAAAAGAAAAAGAAGGTCATTAACCCTTCATTAATCCAAGCATGTATTGGACGGGAGAATTCCAAATTGCCTGCATAAATGCCCAAGGGAACTTCCCAAATGGATAAAAAAGATTTTGACCAAGGAGAGTTGGCTAATATTAACGAAATAATAGCGAATAACAAAAGTATAAGAGCTGAACTAGTTTCAATATGAATAAATCGTGATAAAGGTTCAGATAGTGTATGTATCGGTTCTTTCGGTAGTCTTGGTTTTGATGTCATTATTTGACTCGTGTTCCAAAGAAGTTAGCTCCTATACCTACCACATAATGTAGCTAACAAAATTAATATAGTACCGCTGACAATACCCTAGTTCAACGTGAAACATCAGAATTGTGATCATAATCCAAAACAATAACCCAATAGGCATTGCGAAATTTAAATATTGTATTTAAGTTAATGGAGTGAATACCGCAAATTAATAATTCTTTAACTCATATATACATGTAGTTCAAGGAGAGCAATCATGATCTTGCCTTGAATTGATGGACACCTAGTTAAGAGAGTAAAATCTTAACCAGAGGTGAATAATGCACAATAATAATCCAGAACAAAAATCAAACAGAAAGAAATACAGTCCTCATTTCAAAGATCAGGCGCTAGAACGAGCAAAAAAGGATGGTATAGCTCAAGTAGCGAAAGATCTTGGCCTAACACCAGCATTATTATATTCGTGGCAAGCGAAGAAAAAGCAAGGTGGAGACAGTCTTGAAAATCAAAAGCTTCAGGAAGCAGAAATGGCCCGCTTAAAGCGCGAATGCGCCCGTCTTGCAGAAGAGAATGCATTTCTAAAAAAGGCGGCTGCGTACTTCGCCAAGGATTCGGAGTGAGGTACGCCATGATCAAGGAATGGTCGGAGCATTTTCCCATTCGGCTAATGTGTCGTCTCTTGGGATTATCCGTAAGTGGGTATTATGCATGGCTCACTCGCGGTCCCTCAAAACGCTCAGCACGAGATCATGATTTGGCTGTCCAAATAAAGCTTATCTTTGATGAAGAACGCTCGCGTGCAGGTGCTCCTCGAATTACCCGACGATTAAACCAAGAGGGAGAGCCTGTTGGCAAGCAGCGTGTTGCTCGGATCATGCGTGAGCAAGGTTGGCGAGCAAAAGCTGCGAAGAAATTCAAGGCAACAACCAATAGCAATCATCAGTTACCTGTTGCTCCAAACCTACTACAGCAAGATTTTAATGCATTAAAACCCAATGAAGAATGGGTTAGTGACATAACCTATTGTTGGACAGAGGAAGGCTGGCTTTACTTGGCTGTAGTTCTTGATTTGTATTCCCGAAAAGTGGTGGGATGGGCGCTGTCAGAACGTATGACCAAACAACTGGTGAGCGATGCATTACAAATGGCAATCTGGAGAAGAAAGCCTCCACGTGGATTGATTATTCATTCTGATCGGGGCAGCCAGTATTGCTCCTATGATTACCAAGAGCTTTTAACAACTCATGGCCTTATTTGCACGTGGTGATTGTTACGACAATGCTGCAATGGAGAGCTGGAATCATAGCTTTAAGGTTGAAGCCATTCATGGAGAGAAATTAATTTCGCGCGCTGAAGCGAAACGTCATATATTCGAGTACATTGAAATCTATTATAATAGGAAACGACTTCATTCTCGATTGGGGTACCAATCACCCGAGTTATATGAGGTCAAACAAGTTGCTTAGCTTGGCGTCCATTTTTTTCAGGCAAGATCAGTTACTATTTTGTTGTCTTTTGTTGTCCTTAATTGTAAGCAAATAAAACCCGCAATAAACCCTTTGATATTCTAATTCAATGTTGGGTTTTACCGCATATCCAGCCCATACTATTAGTTTGGGCTGGATATGCGGTAAAACCCATTATATTGAAAAAGCAATTCAAGAGGTTTTTAGTAAGAAACAAGAAGAATTATTTACACTATGATCTATAAAAATTTTTAAATTGTTAAAGTAACAAGATTTTTTTTAATTAACTTATTTTAAATAGGATAAATTGATGAAACTAAGATTTATTGACGAAAATGGAAGGAAAATCTTATTGGATATTGAGCCTTCAACTAATATTCTGGATATAAGGCTCTAACGATACGGCCACTTAAATGAGTAAGTACGGTTTTATGAGGAAATGCAAAACTCATCACAACCAGAAAATTTCGCAATGATTCAAATTCCTGCTCAATAGCCGTAGCTATATACAAAGGTTCATCAGTATCTTCCAATGTATAAACATTGGTTGCCACCCAATCCGCATGCAAAGAGAGAGAGCCAATACGTCCAATTTATCCAACGGTAGACATGTATTCCTAGTGTTCATTTTTGGAACGTGCTCGATCAAAATGCAAATGGATTAGTACGGCAATATTTCAATAACTAATAACACCCAGTTGTGATTATGAATAAATTTAATGAAAGACCCTAGAAAAACATTAGGCTGTAAAGCGCCTGGCATGTTATTTTTATCGCAAAAAATTAGTTAAAGTGTGATTGCATTAGATGGTTGAATCCACAACTCTATGGCTTACTTAGGTCTGTCTATCAAAGTAATCATCAGATCTAATGGATTTGAATTTTGAATAACGAATGGAAGTGTAAAAAGATGTTAGAAAAAAAAGAGATTAGTACCCCTGAGCAAGAAAATAGTATGATGGCTCCACTCCCCGTTGAACTCTTGGTTCATTTATTTAGTTTTTTCAATAATAATGAAAAAAGAGTAGCTAAAGGTGTTTCTCACTTATGTAAGGATGTAATTGATAAATTTTTTACCCATAAAAATATACCACTTACTTATAATGCACATAAGGATGGCTATGTTTCCTCCTTTATTTTACTACCTGGTCACCGTATTGTTTTTTCTGTTGTCCTAGAGAAAACGACATCCTTATCAAGGGCAGGCCTTATTTTTTTTAATTGCAAAGAAAATCAGATTAAAGAAGTTCTTTTGATTGAAGAGTACGAAAAGAATGGAAAACTTGATCATCTTCATGCTTTACCCAATGGTGATTTGGTTGCCTTGTTATATAACACAAACGATGCCCCTCCTTATATCCTGCTTTTAAATGGGAAAACAGGCGAAGAGAAAAATAGAATTCTATTAGCGAAGAAACATGGCAAAGAATCTCCCTGCCTAAAAGAGCTACAAGTATTATCTTCAAACCAATGTATTGCTGTATGTGATTCGGGAGACTTTTATTTGATAGATGTAGAAAATCCTGTTGCTAAAAAAATATCACTCGCCGATGCTAAAAAGCTGAGTAAAAAGAAATATAGCTTATTCGAAGGCCGACCTTCGCAGGCATTAAATATTTATAGCTTACCCGATGGCAATAAGTTATCAATTAACCACAGGTTACCTCATGATACATTAGGTAGTGGAGGGCATTTATCTATTCTCTACACTGAAAGTACAAAAAACCAATTTTCAAATGAAGAGGATTTTAAAGATGTTCTTTACAAAAAATAAACACATTGTTGCGATTATAAATAGAAACACATAGAGGGTCAAGCCTTGCTTCGTGCTTACTCCCTACTTATCAAACTTGTGTTTATTTGATAATTTCTGCTTTAAGCACAAAGCAAGGCTTGACCCTCTATGCCCCATTGCTTGTGATAGCAATGTTTTAATACTTAAGAATTGTAACGGCCTTTTAACTTTGGACACCTTGTTTTAATTATGCTCGTTTAGGATGGGATTTTCATCAAATAATTAAAAAAAATACACTATAATTTTAGCAAGTAGTGAGGTAACTTTGATGAAAACAATTACAATTGCTATGTGGGATCCCGGTTTTAGCATGGAGGATAAAAAACTGGAAGAAAGGATTGACGTGCTTGAAGAAAAATTTAAAGCGGCCTATGCACAGGCTATGTCATCAGATTCTGGGGACTCAGAGGTGACGTTTATTTTTATGTGTCCTGAATATACTCTGTTAAATAAGGATGACGCGATACTGGGGAAATTCAACTCCAAGACAGCGTTGTTAGACGCTGAGAAGCGTTTACAAAAGCTGGCTAAAGATTATCCTCAGGCTATTATTATTCCCGGTACTACGAATGATGAGTGACAAAACCAGCACTTTAACTTTTCGCATATCTCCAGAGCTCAAGGAAGCATTGAGGATTGCTGCTGAACGAGAACATCGCTCTGTAACAAACATGATTGAGGTATTAATTAGAAACTACTGTGTCCATCAAGGAATACCTCTTCTTTCTTTTGAACATTCAAGAGATAAGAAAGACTAATGAACAGAAACTTAAGGTAACTAATAGCATGGCAATAAAAAAATCAGAATTATACTCATCACTTTGGGCAAGTTGTGATGAGCTTAGAGGTGGGATGGATGCTAGCCAATATAAAGATTATGTATTGGTATTATTGTTTATTAAGTACATAAGCGATAAGTATGCTGGTAAGCCCTATGCTCCAATTATCATTCCCGAAGGGGCAAGCTTTCAGAATATGGTTGAGTTAAAGGGCAAGCCGACTATTGGGGATGATATCAATAAAAAAATCATTGCTCCCCTTGAGAATGCCAATAAATTAACGGGTATGCCTAATTTCAATGACCCTGAAAAATTAGGCAGTGGTAAGGAAATGGTAGAAAAGCTTACAAATCTGATAGCCATTTTTGAAAAGCCAGAGCTTAATTTCAGTAAAAACCGTGCTGATGGAGATGATATTCTTGGTGATGCTTATGAGTATCTCATGCGCCATTTTGCAACTGAAAGTGGAAAAAGTAAGGGACAATTCTATACACCTTCTGAAGTTAGTCGTGTAATGGCTAAAATCATAGGTATTGATAAAGATCAAACTTCTGCTGCAACTACTGTCTATGACCCAACTTGTGGTTCTGGCTCTTTGTTATTGAAAGTAGCTGATCATGCACCCACAAAAGTATCTCTTTATGGTCAGGAAAAAGATGCCACTACGGCAGGTTTGGCGCGCATGAACATGATACTTCATGATAACCCTACTGCAGAAATCAAGCGTGAAAATACTTTGGCTAATCCCTTATTTAAAGATGGCGATGGATTAAAAACCTTTGATTATGTGGTTGCCAATCCACCATTCAGTGATAAGCGTTGGAGCAGTGGGGTCGATACATATAACGATCCTTACAAGCGATTTGATGATGGGGTTCCACCAGCAAAAAATGGAGACTATGCTTATCTTTTACATATTATCCGCTCTTTAAAAAGTCGAGGTAAAGGCGCATGTATTTTACCTCACGGTGTTTTATTTCGTGGTAATGCTGAGGCTGATATAAGAGAGGCTTTGGTTCGTAAAGGTTTAATTAAAGGTATCGTAGGTCTTCCAGCTAACTTGTTCTATGGTACAGGTATTCCTGCATGCATCATTATTATTGATAAAGAGAGCTCGGTTGATCGTAAAAACATTTTTATGATAGATGCGGGCAAAGGATTTATTAAAGACGGAAATAAAAATCGCCTGAGAGAAATGGATATTCATAAAATTGTGGATGCATTTACCAAACAGTTAGAAATTGATGGTTACAGCCGATTGGTAGCAGTTGAAGAAATTGAAAAGAATGACTTTAATCTCAATATCCCCCGCTATATCGACAGTAGTGAGCCTGAAGACTTACAAGATATAGAAGCTCATTTATTAGGTGATATACCAAAAGCGGATATTGATGCTTTAGAAGACTATTGGCAAATCTTCCCTAACTTAAAAAACACTCTATTCAGGAAGGCTACGCGAAGCGATAAATACTATACGATCAATGTTGATAAGGCAGAGATTAAAGACACTATCTATCATCATAGTGAATTTACTCAATATATGGATGAGATGGATAATGTGTTTGATGGCTGGAAGAAAAAAACAACTGAGATTTTGAGTGCTCTAGAAAAAGATTTTCATCCAAAAGAGCTTATCTATCAAATCAGCGAATCATTGTTAAATACCTATATTGGTAAACCTCTTATCAACCAATACAACGTGTATCAACATTTGATGAACTACTGGTATGAAGTCATGCAAGATGATTGCTATCTAATAGCTGCTGATGGCTGGAAAGCGTCTACTTATCGAATTATAGAAAAAAACAATAAAGGGAAGAAAGTTGATAAAGGATGGACTTGTGATTTAGTGCCTAAAAATTTGGTTATTGAGCGCTATTTTCAAAAGCAGCAACAAGTGATTAATGAGCTAAATGCTAAATTAGAAAGAGTACAGGCCCAAAAAACAGAAATGGAAGAAGAGCATAATGTTGATGATGGAGTTTTTTCAGATTTAGACAAAATTAATAAAAGTACTGTTACAGCCAAACTGAAAGAATTGAAATCTGAAACTAATACTTTCGAAGAGCAAAATATCTTAAACCAATATCTGGAACTTTTAGCACAAGAATCAAGTTTAAAAAAATCCATTAAAGAAGCTGATGCAGAGTTGGATGCGTTGTTATCAGATTTTTATCCTAACTTGTCTGAAGCGCAAATTAAGGAATTGGTTATTGCAGATAAATGGTTATCAACTATCGAAAAAGATATCCATTCTGAAATGGATCGTATTAGCCAGTTACTAACACAAAGGATCAGAGAGTTAACCGAGCGTTATGAATTGACATTGCCAAACTTAAATAGGCAAATTAATGAATTAGAGCAAGCCGTGAATCAACATCTTGAAAAGATGGGGTTTGTATGGAATTGAAAGAAGATTACAAAATTACCGAGTTAGGTTTATTGCCTAAGGATTGGGACATTGATTATGTTAAAAATCACTGTTCCATAACTACTGGAGATAAAAATACTCAGAACCGAATAGATAATGGTAATTTCCCTTTTTTTGTTCGTTCCCAAACTATTGAGAGAATAAATAGTTACTCATTTGATGGTGAAGCAGTTCTAACGGCAGGTGATGGGGTTGGTACTGGTAAAATTTATCATTATATTAATGGTAAATTTGATTTTCATCAGCGCGTTTATAAAATGAGTAATTTTTCTAACTCATTAGATGGTTATTATTTTTTCCTTTATTTTAGTAATAATTTTTATAATAGAATTTCACAAATGACTGCTAAGTCTTCAGTCGATTCTGTACGTAGAGACATGATTGCAGATATGCAAATTCCAGTCCCTAAATCAATTAATGAACAAAAAGCCATAGCCAAAGCCTTAAGCGATGCGGATGCATGGATACAATCCCTTACCCAACTAATCGCCAAAAAGCGCCAAATCAAACAAGGTGCTATGCAGACTCTGCTTAATCCTTATGAAAATGGGAAGTTGAAAGATGGATGGAAAATTGAAAATTTAGGCAATTGTACGGAAATTGATCCTGAAAATCTGTCTTCAAATACTGATGCAAATTATGCATTTCATTATATTTCACTAGAAGATGTTAATAATGGTTTATTAAAGTCCTATTCAATGCAAATATTTTCAAGTGCTCCCTCTAGAGCTCGAAGGGTAGTAAAATCCGGTGATGTTTTAATTGGAACTGTACGTCCAAATTTGAAGTCTCATTGTATTATCTATGATCGAAACCAAAATTGGGTTTGTTCAACTGGATTTGCAGTTATTAGATGTGTGAAAAAATATATAAATGAGTATTTTTTGTTCTCATCTTTTTATTGTGAATTTATTGATAAGCAGATCAATACATTAATCTCAGGCTCTAATTACCCTGCAATAAGTAGCTCAGATGTTAAAGAGTTAAATTTTTCCTATCCTTCCATTGATGAGCAAAATAGAATTGCAGAAATTCTAAAAGATATGGATTCAAATATTAATTTTTTTGAATCAAAATTAAAAAAGGCTAAGCAAATCAAACAAGGCATGATGCAAAAACTATTAACCGGAAGGATACGATTGATATGAGTCAAACGGTAAACAAGCCAGAACGTGCAACTCAACAACGAGTCGTAAACTTATTCAGGGACAAACTAGGATATACCTATCTAGGCAATTTGATTGATAAAGCTGACAACAGCAATATCGAAGTGCCTTTACTAACTCGCTATTTAACACAAAAAGGCTATAGCACCGATCATATTAATAAAGCGCTTGATAAATTACAGTCAACTGCAAATAGCCATGCTCACAATTTATATCACAATAATAAAAATGTTTATGAGTTATTGCGTTATGGCGTACCTGTCAAAATTGAGGCTGGTTTACCAACAGATACCGTTCACCTAATCGACTGGTTGCATCCTGAAAACAATGATTTCTATGTTGCTGAAGAAGTCACGGTATTTGGTAATAAAGAAAAGCGCCCTGATGTTGTTTTATATGTTAACGGTATTGCGCTTGCAATACTTGAACTCAAAAATAGCCGAGTTTCGATTGGAGATGGTATTCGTCAATCTTTAGTGAATCAAAAATCTGAATTTATCGGCAATTTCTTCTCAACCGTTCAATTTATCTTTGCAGGTAATGATTCAGAGGGTTTGAAATATGGAACCATTGGGACTAGAGATAAATATTTTCTCGAGTGGAAAGAAGACGAAGCTGACAACAAGGGTTATAAGTTAGATAAGTATTTAAGTAAAATCTGCAATAAAAAGCGTTTTATAGAAATTATTTATGACTTTGTACTGTTTGATGGCGGGGTAAAAAAATTACCTAGAGTGCATCAATATTTTGGAATAAAAGCAGCTCAAGATCATATACGCCGAAAAGAGGGTGGAATCATCTGGCATACTCAAGGTAGTGGTAAGAGTATTGTTATGGTGTTTTTGGCTAAATGGATATTAGAAAATAATCCTCATGCTCGAGTTACTATCATCACTGATCGTGATGAATTAGATAAACAAATTGAAACTGTTTTTACTGATGCTAATGAAAAAATCTATCGCACCAGCAGTGGTCGAGATTTGATGGAGCATTTGGGACAAGCAACCCCTCGTTTGTTATGTTCATTAATTCATAAGTTTGGTAAGCGTGATGTTGATAATTTTGAAAAGTTTATTAAAGAATTAGAGACTCAACCTAGCCATGCTGTTGGTGAGTTATTTGTTTTTGTGGATGAATGTCATCGAACACAAAGCGGTAAACTACATCGCGTCATGAAAGCAATGATGCTTGATGCTGTATTTATCGGTTTTACCGGAACACCCTTATTGAAAAAAGATAAAGCCACTTCACTAGAGGTATTTGGAAAATATATTCATACTTATAAGTTTAATGAAGCGGTTGAAGATGGTGTTGTTCTAGATCTCATCTATGAAGCGCGAGATATCGATCAACATTTGAGTTCTCAACAACGGGTTGATGATTGGTTTAGAGTCAAAACAAAAGGATTAAATGAGTTTCAACAGGCCGCCCTTAAAAAGAAATGGAGCACGATGCAAAATGTATTAAGTAGTCGTCCTCGTATGGAAAAGGTTGTTGCTGATATCGTCTTTGATTTTAGTGTAAAGCGTCGTTTGAATTCTGAGCGAGGCAATGCCATTCTAGTTGCATCCAGTATCTATGAAGCCTGTCGATATTATGAAATGTTTCAAAACCCCAATACTGGATTGAGAGGAAAATGTGCTGTAGTGACCTCTTATAATCCCCAAAGCAAAGACATCACCACTGAAGAAACTGGTGCAAATACAGAAAGTGATAAACAGTACATTTTCAATACTTATGAAAAGTTGCTTGAAAGCGTTAAACCAAGAGCTGGTAAAAGTAAAACTGAAACTTATGAAGATGCTGTAAAGAAGTTATTTAAAGATGAACCTGCCAATATGAAATTATTGATTGTTGTCGATAAACTTTTGACAGGCTTTGATGCCCCAAGTTGTACTTATCTTTATATTGACAAATCGATGCAAGACCATGGTTTATTTCAAGCTATATGCCGAGTCAATCGATTAGATGGTAGTGATAAGGATTATGGTTACGTTGTTGATTACAAAGATTTATTTCCAAAAGTGGAAAATGCAATCTCAGTATATACTTCTGAACTGGAATACGATGGGTTTGAGTCAGAAGACTGTGATATTTTATTAAAAGAGCGATTAAAAGTTGGTAGAGAGAAACTTGATATCTCTTTAGAAACTTTAGAAATGCTTTGTGAAGATGTTAAACCACCCAAAAGTGATCTGGAATATATCCATTATTTTTGTGGGAATACAGAAATTCCTGAAGATTTAAAATCTCGTGAACCGCTCCGATCCGCTTTATATAAGGCAACGGTCTCATTTATTAGAGCTTATGCCAATATTGCTAATCAGTTAGAGGAAGCTGGTTATAGTGAAAATGAAATCCAACATATAAAACAGCGCATCGATTTTTATGTCAAGCTACGTGAGGTGATTCGTAGAGCAAGTAATGAAACATTAGATTTAAAATCTTATGAAGCTGATATGCGTCATCTTTTAGATTGTTATATCCAAGCTGAAGATTCAGTTGTGATCTCGCCTTTTGGCAATACACCATTAATTGATATAATTGTTAAAGCAGGTATTGATGAAGCGGTTGATTCTATTCCTGAAGGACTTAAGGGAAATAAAGAGGCTGTTGCAGAAGTCATCGAGAATAACGTACGTAGTATAATTACAAGGGAACATCTGCTCGATCCTGCCTATTTTGAACGGATGTCAAAACTACTTAATGAGTTAATAAGGCTAAGACGTGAAAAGGCCATTGCTTATAAAAAATATTTAGAAGAAATAGCAGAACTAGCAAGAAAAGTAGCAACAGGTCAGGCAGATAATACTCCTTCAAGCATGGATACACCCGCTAAAAGAGGTTTATACAACAACCTTAATAACGATGAATCACTTGCTCTGCAAATTGATGCTGCTGTTAGAATAAGTAAAAGTGATGGTTGGCGTGGTAATATTGCAAAAGAAAACGAAATAAAAAAAGCCATTTGGAAATTAATACAGGATGAAGATGAAGTTGAAAGAATATTCAATATCGTCACTCAACAGGAAGAGTACTAAATGCCGGATTTTAAGTTAGATGACATGGATGTTGCGGTAGTACAGAAGAATATTAAAAATGTTCATTTAAGTGTATATCCACCTGTTGGACATGTAAGAGTATCTGCCCCTGAACAGATGTCATTAGATGCCATACGAGCCTATGTGATTTCCAAATTAAATTGGATAAGAAAACAACAAAATAAATTTCAATCACAAGAACGTGAAACAACCAGAGAGTACATTGACAGAGAGAGCCATTATTTCAATGGCAAAAGCTATTTATTAAAATTAGTGGAATGTGATGCACCCCCAAAAGTTCAATTGAACCACTCTCAAATTTTATTGCAAATTCGTCCAGGAACTAATGTACATAAAAAAGCCGAGATTATGGATAACTGGTATCGCCACCAATTAAGAGAAAAAATTCACTCTCTCATCACTGCATGGGAGAGAAAAATAGGAGTATCGGTCTCAAAATTTACAATTCAAAAAATGAAAACCAAATGGGGCAGCTGCACTCATTCTTTACGCTCTATCCGAATTAATCTTGAACTTGCAAAAAAGCCCTCAGAGTTTCTTGAATATGTTGTTGTCCATGAATTAGTTCATCTAATCGAGCCATCTCATAATCATCGCTTTGTCGCTTTGATGGATCAATTTATACCTAAATGGCGTTTTTATAGGGATGAGTTAAATAGATTGCCAATCCCACTTGATCGCTAAATTGACCATTTAAATTTAATTAGCTGCTTCAGCCTCAAGCTCACTATAAAACGGAGCAAATGCCCCACGAAACTTTTCTTTTATATTGCTTGTTTTTTGATTAACGCTTTCTTCGTCAATTTTTAAACAGAGTTTCAGAAAAATCTCTGTAAAAGTTATTGCACAAAAAACAAAGGTCTCAACAGATATAGCAGCCATCCTTGTATGCTCAACGGCATTACCAAGATGTTTCTCTGAATTATACCCAACAAGATCATTCAATAATCTGGGATTCCAATGCATAATTTTGGATAAATAATCAAAGACAGTTAACTTTAACTCTTTGCTCTTATGCTGCGTTAAAGGAAGAATTATACACTCTCTATCTATCCCCAATTCCATTGCAGTTTCTCTGCTGGAGTATGTAGGGCAAAAAGCTTTCTGCCATTCATAAAAATCTTTTCCATTCCGACCAACATCAACTCCTTCAAAATTTAAAAAATATTCTATGGCTTTAAGCTGCTCATCCTCCTCCAAACTTAATATCCACAAAATTTGGATAATAATATCTAAAGATGAACGGCACAAAATGGCAAAACTAAAAAAATTTCTTTTGTCTACAATACACTGGGAACTAGGCAAAACATCTAACATGAAATTTTGATAAACATTCAGTACGATTTTAGAGAACTCTTCTGTTAATGTGATTTTTGCTGGTTGTTCATGATATAAATCCAATAACTCATTTGTGGCCTCTATAAAAGCATGGGAAGCAACATCAAGAAATTTTCTTTCATTCGTCATATTATTCTCATTAATTAGTTTTACAATGCATCAGGTTTTTTTAGAGATTTCTTTTTTTCAGATTCCAGCCTACGCTCAACCTTCTTTACATCCTCTGCTGGAGGTAGCGTTTCAGGAGTAATGCCTCGATCTATAAGTGTCTTACGAACTGCTTCATTATTTGTAACATGCTCCTTTGAAATAGCTTGCTCTGTTGTCATACCATGTTCTTTGGCATTAAAAATAGTAATTTCTGTAGCAAAGTCTTTTGCTTTTAGAATAATAGTAGGAGCAAAGTCAGCTAATGGGCGATTATCTGGTACATTCCATTGCTTTTTCATCGCCTGAGTAGATTTGCCGAAAAGAGCATGATCGCCTTTACTGCGAATCATAGCAAAATTTTCATTACCATTCGTTTGCTCATAAATAACTTGTGATAGCTCTTTCTCAGTGTCAGATAATTTTTTTCGTGCAGTTAACCTTTCGGTTTCTAACAAACGTTGCTCAATTAATTCAGCTTTGCGAGTTTGAACAGCAAAATACGTTTGAGCAAACGCAATTTCTTGCTTTTTGGGATCTCCATTTTGTGTAATCAAGTAACACGCATAACGAGTAAGCATAATATCGTCGATTGTTTTTTGTGCACCTTTAGGCATTTGGATCGTTTTACCGACGTCGGCAAAATGATTATTGACTGCGCGATCAGAGTTCTCACAAGCTATTTTCGCTTTGGAAATTACATTTTCAAAATTTGACCATTTTTCATAGCCCAATAGCTTTTGAAGATCGCGCGCAAGCCAGTATTCTATGCCCTCTTCAGTTTGATACGCATGGGATTCAAAATCGTTTATTAGTGCGTGAATAATCTCGGTCTTCATTTAAATTCCTTTCTAAATATAGTTATAAAATTTCTATTATTTCTCTATTGTGCTTAATTAATTTTCCAGTTTTCAGCTCATCCAAATAATCAGCCCAAGCCTGCATCATTTTCTTACGTTCAAGCAAATGAGCCGTTCTGTTATATGCACGTCCATTCGGATCGCGTACAGCATGGGCTAATTGATGTTCAATGATATCTGGCCGAAACTGTAAAACCTCATCTAAGATCGTTCTGGCCATTGCACGAAAACCATGGGTAGTCATTTCTTCTTTATCAATGCCCATACGACGCATAGCTGCCAAAATCGCATTGTCACTCATGGGGCGATTTTTATCTCAAGCACTTGGGAATACATACCTATCACGACCAGTCTGGGGATAAAGTTCTTTTAAGATGCCTAAGGCTTGTTGTGAAAGGGGTACAATATGAGCAGTGTTGGTTTTCGTAACATTATAACGCCATTCCGCAGTATCAAAATCGATATGCTCCCACTCTGCCTTACGAAGTTCTCCTGGGCGTACAAATACTAATGGCGCTAAGCGTAATGCACACTTTACTATTAACGTCCCTTCGTACTCATCTAAAGCTCTTATTAGCTTGGCTACATCTTTGGGTTCGGTAACAGCTGCAAAATGTGTTTCTTTAACTGGTGTTAATGCGCCCCGTAAATCTTGGGAAGGATCACGCATAGCCCGTCCTGTTGCTATAGCATAACGGAAGACTTGCCCACAATTGCTTAATGCACGGTGAGCCGTTTCTATTGCTCCTCGACTTTCTATTCGACGAACCACAGTTAAAAGCGTAGGTGCATTAATATCAGCAATTGGATTATTGCCGATCCATGGAAAAACATCTCGCTCCAACCTTCTAATAATTTTACTTCCGTGACTTTCTGTCCATTGAGATGAGTATTTTAAAAACCATTCTCTTGCTACCACTTCAAAACTATTTGCAGCACTTTCAATTCTAGCTGCCTTCTTGGCTTTGCGATGCTCGCTAGGATCAATATCATTTGCAACCATCTTACGGCATTCATCTCTTCGATCACGAGCTTGTTTTACGCTAACATCCGGATAAATCCCTAAGGAAATTCGTTTGTCTTTACCTTCGAAGCGATATCTAAAACGCCACCACTTACCTCCAGAAGGAGCAACTTCTAGATATAAACCTCGCTCATCAGGCATTTTATAAGGTTTTTCTTCAGCTTTGGCATTACGAACATCGGTATCCTTTAAGGGCCCCTTCTTTTTTCTTTCTTTCATTTTAGGGGCAACTCACTTTCACAACACATCTGTTGCCCGTGATCTTGCCCACAGTTGGCCATGGCTGTCAATAAATTTCTTAGGATGATATTGGATACTATTTAGAGGAAAGTCCTTTATTTACAAGGAACTTTAGGACTTTATTGGATGTTACTGAATCTTTAATTGGTGGAGGCGGCGGGAATCGAACCCGCGTCCGCAAATCCTCTGCCTTCAGCTCTACATGCGTAGCCGTGTCTTTTGATTTAACTGTGCATTCTCCGACGGGCAGGATACTACACAGCGATTCCCTGAATTTCGCGTCTTAATACGGGATGGATTAGGACACTAGCTTATTTCTTATGACCGTTGATTCGATACCAATAAGCGGGCTCGGTCGAACGGGATACTGGGTTTATTGGCCAGTACACAGTGATGGTTTAACTAAAGCGCTTATTAAGCAGCGATAGCTTCCCCATCAGCAAAGTTTTCATCGTTTGCATTTATATTTAGTTTGAGTCTGATTTACGAGAGTTCTCAATCTCGGCATGCACCTCTGGTTTTGCAACCCACGTCGAAGCCAGGTCGCCCCCAATCTGTACACTTTAAGTATAACATAAATTGTACACGGATGAGCAGCCCTTATTGTGAAAATTCATGAGGAAGGTCTGGATGACGGCTTTGCCATCATCCAGATTATACTTATCCTTGAATGCCATTATGGCGTAATAACGCATCCACTGTTGCTGGGCGACCTCTGAACTCTTTATAAGCCTCGGCCGCTTTCTTCGCACTCCCTACTTCCAAAATGTAGTGTAGGAAATCATGTCCGGTTTGGGGATTTAAAACCCCTTCCTCTTCAAAACGAGAAAAAGCATCACTGGATAAAACTTCGGCCCAACTGTAACTGTAGTAACCGGCAGAATAACCACCACCAAATATATGGCTAAAACTATGTGCAAAACGATTATAAGGTACAACAGGGACCACACAGGTTTTAGAGCGTACATCAGCCAAAATATCATCAACCAAAGAGGCTTGATTGGCTACATATTCTTGATGAATACGAAAATCAAATACCGCAAACTCCATCTGGCGTATCATCGCCATAGCAGATTGAAAGTTTTTTGCGGCAATCAGACGTTCAAAAAGTGAATTAGGAAGAGGCTCACCAGTATCTACATGCGCAGTTAAAACGGCTAAACCACTGTTTTCCCAACACCAGTTTTCAAAGAATTGGCTGGGTAATTCCACTGCATCCCATTCCACCCCATTAATACCTGAAGCACCTAAATAATCAACTTGCGTTAGAATGTGATGCAAGCAATGGCCAAATTCGTGGAACAAGGTCACCACCTCTTCGTGAGATAGCGTCGCAGGCTTATTGGCGGATGCCTTAGCAAAATTACATGTCAATGTCGCGATGGGTAACTGTACGCTGCCATCTTCCAATTTTCGACGGCTTTGTAAGGAATCCATCCATGCGCCACTGTGCTTGTTGGAGCGTGCAAATAAATCAGTAAACACATAACCGCGAACCGTGTTGTGCTCGTCAACCACACAATAACATTGTACGTCTTTATGCCAAATATCAACGCCTTTTATTTCTTCTATGGACATGCCATATAATTTCTTAACTAAATCGAATAATCCCTGCATCACCTTAGGTTGAGGAAAATAGGGGCGCAAATCTTCTTGTGATAGCGTAAATAATGCTTGTCTTCTTTTCTCAGACAAATACCCTACATCCCAAGGTTTAACTACTTTGAGCTGGAATTTTTCAGCAGCAAATTGTTCCAGCTGTTTAAACTCTGTTGTTGCTTGGGTGTGTATTCTTCCGATCAAGTCATCCAGAAAGTTTCTAACCTCAGCGGTTGATTCAGCCATTTTTGTGGCTATCGACAGTTCGGCATAGTTATTAAAGCCTAAAAGCTTAGCCTTTTCATCGCGTAATGCCAAAATTTCCTGAATCAAGGGCGTATTGTCATAAGTTCCAGCATTAGGACCTTGATCTGAGGCTCTGGTAATATAAGCCTGGTACATTTCTTCACGTAGTGCGCGATCTTCAGCATACGTCATCACCGCTTGATAACAAGGATATTCCAGAGTAAGGACATGCCCTTCAAGATGTTTTTCAGCAGCAAGTTCTTTCGCTGTATTTAAAGCATGTTCAGGCAGTCCTGCCAAACGTGCCGGATCTTTAATATGCAACGTAAATGCTTGGGTTGCGTCGAGAATATTGTGCTCAAATTGATTGGTCAAATCATCTAGGCGTGTCTGAATGGCTTCGAAGCGTTTTTTATGTTCTTTATTCAAAGCAACACCTGATAATTCAAAATCGCGCAAACTATCGTCAATTAACTTTTGTTGCACCGGATTCAAGCTGTGTTTGTCAATTGATTTGATGGCCTCATACAATTCATGATTATGGCCCATTGTGGACTCATAAGCAGAGAGCAGTGGCAAACAGGCATCATAGCATTTGCGTAATTCAGGCGAATCCATTACCCCATGCAAATGCGACAATGGTGACCAAAAGCGCTCCAGCTCATCGGCCATATCATCTAAGGGGTACATTAAATTGTCCCAGGTATAATGAGGATTTTCTTTGAGTAAACGGTCTACCTGCTCTAAATGCTTTTTTAATATGGCATCAAGATGCGATTGAAATTGCTTCACATCAATACGACTAAATTGGGGTAATCCTACTGGTGCTGACATGCTTTACCTTTGAAAATTGATAAGACCTAAAGCATAGCATTCAATTAATAAAGCCTCTATACCCAAATGATGTAATGTAATTCGTCATCCCTGTGTTATGACAAAAAAGCTAAATACCGTAGGCTGCGCTACACCCAGCCTATGTTTTATTGGACACAACAGAATGAATCATCGAGCGTCATATCCTCTTCTTCCTCAGACAACAACTCTAAACGTGCTGGCGTTGCTTGTTTTTTACTAAAAAAACCCAGTTTTGCTAGTGCAGGAGCACGCTCGATGGTATCTACAGGTCGACTTTCGGCAATTTCTTCTGTTAGAGCAAAATTGATAACACAAATCATGGCCAAACAAATTGCGCCAACTACTGGAATAATTGGATTTGCGGCAAATATGGGCAATGCGCAACATATGGCCAGAAAAATAGCGACGGTCGTTATTAAATGCGACACCAGTCGATATTGCTCAAAAGCAATTTGCTTATCTATTGTGTCAAGCTGCTCATTTATTTGTTTTTCTTCTTTTGCAGAATGCGGCTCATTGAGCATCGCTGCATATTGCGCACGCAGCTCATATAAACGACTTAATTCAATAAAAGTACGCGTAAGCGAGAGGATGATATCGATGGCAAAAGCGGCGAACGAAACATAAAAGGCAAATGGAGCCAATGCACCAACTAAATAAAAACAATTAAGAAATCCTGCACTAAACCAGACAATATCATTACCTAATTCAAACCAACGACGTTTTATTTGTGCATTGAAACGAGCGGTCCAGTCTAAAGAACCCTCTGTATCATCATCCATCCACCAGCCATGCACCGTATGTTTTATCACCACAAACAGGTTTACTAACAATCGAGGCAGGAAAAAAATCCACGCTAAATATGCGATAATAGGATCTAGAGCTTTATCCATGATGCGGACAAAATTAAGGTATCCATCTGATTGTGCAATAAGAGTAATAAAATCCAACGCGCGCTTGGAACGCGTGAATAACAATCGATACAAATTCGTCTCGACAGTCATATTGCGTACTTCTTGCGTCAAAGAAGGTACTTCTTCCACCTCTTTAGGATTCTTAGGAAAATTTTCTATCAATCCTGCGAGCAATTCACGATATAAATTCTGTTGCTGGCGTAAGCGCCTCACCTCTCTGGGTATAATTAAGTAGTGCTCGTAAATATGCTCCAAAAGTTCTGCCAGCATTAAGGCAGCAATAAGCTGTTCTTGCAGTTCTTCGCGATCGATCTGCTGCTGAGACAGAAATTTAGCTCTTAATTGTTGCCCCAAAAGACTGTATTCGAGATTCATTACTAAATGAAGTGGGACTACCTTATTATAGAAATCAGGACCTAACTTCTTGATGCTTTCTGTGAAGGTCCAATTCAAAGGATTCTGCACCATCTGCGAAACAGACAGTTCAGGAAATATGTTGTCTAAATGCCGAATAACTGGGGTCATGATGTCCTAAAATGAATTTTGGATATCAAATAAACAATGTTCTATTGATCATTTGTTTATGCCTATTAATCACTTCAAAAGTAAAAAAATAGGTCTGATTATATATAAATCTACATAAAAAGAAAATTTATGAACATTAATCCTACGGTTTGTTGTTTCCATGGATAGATTAAAAAAACAAATTTGATTTATTTTTTACCAGAAAAATCGATAATCAGGCTTATCGATCTATACTAAAGTGACACGAACTTATCGTTTTGACATGCTCATAAAATATGAAATTAGGGCAAAATTAGATCTTTTTGCAAAATAATGGTCAAAAATGCACTTATTTTCTTGCTGATTTATGTCTTCTGAGCGACAATATTGCACCGAATTAAGCATGAAGAGAACCCATGAATCTTTCCAAAGAATTAGCTAATGCCATTCGCATGCTAAGTATAGACGCCGTAGAACAAGCTCAATCAGGACATCCAGGAATGCCTTTAGGCATGGCAGACATAGCAACCGTTCTGTGGAAGAAGTTTTTAAAGCACAATCCCCAAAATCCTCATTGGTTTAATCGCGATCGCTTTGTACTGTCTAATGGGCATGGCTCCATGTTGCTTTATTCCTTACTTCATTTGAGTGGATATAAGCTCTCTTTGGAAGATCTCAAACAGTTTCGTCAACTCAATTCGAAAACACCTGGACACCCAGAGTTTGGACATACGCCCGGTGTAGAAACGACTACCGGCCCTTTAGGACAAGGCTTAGCAAATGCAGTAGGCATGGCGTTAGCAGAACGCGTACTCGCAACACACTTCAACCATGATGATTTTAATCTTGTGGATCACTATACCTATACTTTTACTGGTGATGGATGCCTCATGGAGGGCATTTCTCATGAAGCGTGTTCGCTAGCAGGTACTTTAGGCTTAGGGAAACTCATTGTTTTCTATGACGACAATGGAATTTCTATTGATGGTAAAGTTGAATCTTGGTTTACGGATGACACCGCACAACGGTTTAGAGCATATCATTGGCAAGTCATCGAAGCAGTAGATGGCCATGATATGGATGCAATCGAGCAAGCCATTCTTAAAGCCCAAGCAAATACCACACAACCCACCTTGATTATCTGCAAAACGATAATAGGACTAGGTTCCTCTGTCGCCGGAAGTGAAAAAGCACATGGCGCGGCATTAGGCAGCAAAGACATTGCCAATGTGCGTGAATTTTTTAAGTGGAACTACGGACCTTTTGAAATCCCTGACACCATCTATCAACAATGGAATCATGTAGAGCAAGGGGAAAGAGAAGAACAACAATGGCTCATGCTGCTGAATCAATACAAGGAAAAATATCCTCAAGAGCATTATGAGTTTTTACGTCGCATCAACGGCGATCTTCCCGATGATTGGCAAAGTAACAGTCATGCATTTTTTGAGCAATGCCGCTCCAATGACAAAGCCATCGCGACACGAAAAGCGTCACAACAATGTATTGAACATTTTGCCCGTTTTCTGCCTGAAATGCTCGGTGGTTCTGCGGACTTAACTGGTTCTAATAATACAGATTGGTCAGGTAGCAAAGCCATCACTGGCGAAGACTTTTCAGGTAATTATCTATATTATGGTGTACGCGAGTTTGGCATGGCTGCAATCATGAATGGCTTAGCCGTCCATGGAGGATTTATTCCTTATGGTGGAACATTCCTGGTTTTTGCAGACTATGCCCGTAATGCGGTACGTTTAAGTGCCTTAATGCAACAACGCGTTATTTATGTCTTTACTCATGATTCGATTGGCTTAGGTGAAGATGGTCCAACACATCAGCCCGTAGAGCATGCATCCATGCTGCGCATGACTCCAGGCATGAGCGTCTGGCGCCCTGCAGATTTAATGGAAACAGCCGTTGCATGGAAACGCTCTTTGGAGCATCATAATGGGCCAACATCCTTGCTGCTTTCAAGGCAAAACCTGCCTGCATTGCCTCATGGAGCAACAGCGGCTGAGTTAATTGACAAAGGAGGTTACATTATTCTGGATTGTGAGGGCACTCCTGATGCCATCTTAATCGCTACAGGCTCGGAAGTTCAGCTGGCACTTACGGCTGCAGAGCAAGTAAAAACACGAGGATTTAAAGTGAGAGTAGTCTCTATGCCTTGTGCAGAACGATTCTTGGAGCAAGACCAAAGTTATAAAAATCACGTTTTGCCCCAAAATATCCACACCCGTGTAGCAATTGAAGCAGCCAGTTCTGCTTATTGGTATCAATTTGTTGGCTTACAAGGTGCAGTCATTGGCCTGGATCGTTTTGGCGTATCGGCTCCAGCTACCCAAGCCTATCAATATCTGGGTATTACTGTAGAGCGAATAGTTGAAACTGTAGAAACATTAGTGCAAAAACATTAAATTTGTAGCCTGGGTGAAAGCAAAGCCGTAACCCAGGTTTCTGGATGTGAAAGAATTTCTTAATCCCGGGTTACGGCTTCGCCCTCACCCAGGTACGATTAGATACTTACTTAACTTGAAAGATAAAAGGATGTTTACAATTCGTTAGAATTGTAAACGACCCTACTAAAATTGGAGAGGTAATATGACAATACGTGTCGCGATTAACGGCTATGGTCGCATTGGCCGTTGTATCTTAAGAGCAATTTTTGAATCAAAAAAACAAAATGAATTTGAAATTGTTGCGATCAACGATTTATCAGCGATTGATACAACAGCACACCTGACCCGTTACGATACAACACATGGCCGTTTCGCATCGGATGTCAGTGTTGAAGGTGACATGCTGATAATCGACGGGCATGCAATTAAAATCATTGCCGAGCGTAATCCACTGAATTTACCCTGGAAAGAATTAAACATTGATTTAGTCTTAGAGTGTACTGGCTTCTTTACAGAACGTGACAAAGCAATGCAACACATTACCGCTGGCGCGAAAAAAGTATTGATTTCTGCCCCAGGAAAAAATGTGGATGCAACCATTGTTTATGGAGTAAACCACCACACACTCAAAGCGTCTGACCTGATTGTTTCCAATGCATCATGCACCACGAATTGCTTGGCTCCAGTTGTAAAACCATTAAATGATGCTCTAGGCATTGAAGCGGGTTTATTGAATACAGTTCATGCCTACACTAACGATCAAATGCTTTTAGATGGAAGTCATGAAGATTTACGTCGTGCTCGTGCAGCAGCACACTCTATTATTCCCACAAAAACAGGTGCCGCAGCAGCAGTAGGATTAGTATTACCTGAGTTAGCAGGAAAACTGGATGGTTTTGCAATGCGTGTTCCAGTGCTTAATGTGTCCGTTATTGACTTAACCTTTACAGCAAAACGTGAAACCACCGCCAAAGAAGTCAACGATATTGTCCGTCAAGCAAAAAGCCGTATCTTACAAATCAATGATGATCCTTTAGTTTCATGTGATTTTAATCATAACCCCGCATCAGCTATTTTTGATACCACACAAACCAAGGTATTTGGTAATCTCGTGAAAATTGTGGCTTGGTATGACAATGAATGGGGCTTTTCTAATCGTATGCTGGACACAGCGCAACAAATGATGAGTTGCTAAAAAACCCAGCTTGGAGATATCTGATGAATCTGATACAAATGCGCGATATAGACCTGTCGGGAAAACGGGTACTTATTCGTGAAGATCTGAATGTTCCAATCAAAGAGGGTTTTATTACCAGCGACCAACGATTACAGGCAGCACTACCTACTATTAAAGCTGCTTTGGATGCCGGTGCGGCAGTTATGGTCTTATCTCATTTAGGACGTCCTGAAGAAGGAAAATTCGAACGACGTTTTTCCATGGAGCCGATCGCAGAATATCTGCGCGAACATTTGGATTACCCTGTACGTTTCGTAAAGGAATATCTCAGTGGGGTAGAGGTTAACCCAGGTGAGTTAGTCGTTTGTGAAAACGTGCGTTTTAATGTGGGTGAAAAAAATAATGATGAGCAACTGGCAAAGAAACTTGCCAGTCTCTGTGATATTTTTGTCATGGATGCTTTTGGAACAGCACATCGAGCTCAAGCGTCTACTTATGGTGTCGCTCAGTATGCCCCGATTGCGGTCGCAGGCCCCTTATTAGTGAGCGAACTTGATGCCTTGGAAAAAGCCCTTGCTGCCCCTCAAAAACCCATTGTGGCGATTGTAGGTGGTGCCAAAGTTTCTACAAAGCTTAGTTTACTACGGCAGTTAGTCACGCTTGTTGATTATTTAATCCCTGGCGGCGGAATCGCAAATACCTTTCTTAAAGCTCAAGGATTTGAAATCGGTGTTTCCCTTTATGAACACGATTTACTGGATGAAGCACGTGAAATTCTCCAACTGGCTAAAGAAAAAGGCTGCCATATCCCCTTACCTACGGATGTTGTCGTTGGCAAATCATTTAGTGAACATTGCCCGGCCTATAATAAATCACTGCACAATGTTGCCTCTGACGACATGATTCTCGATATCGGTCCCATGACGGTTAGTGAATATGTTGACATTGTTAACCTTGCCAAAACCATCATTTGGAATGGCCCAGTTGGTGTTTTTGAATTTGCACAATTTGCTTATGGAACACGGGCTATAGCTATTGCTATAGCCGAAAGTGATGCTTTTTCAATTGCCGGAGGTGGTGACACACTTGCCGCGATCGATCTCTATGATCTGAATCAGCAAATCTCTTATGTTTCCACAGGAGGTGGGGCGTTTCTTGAGTGTTTAGAAGGAAAGACCTTGCCAGCTGTTGCCATTTTGCAGGAGCGAGCACAAGATGTTAAGACAAACTAAAATTGTTGCCACATTAGGTCCATCCAGTAGTAATCCAACGATACTTCGTGCCATGTTAACCGCAGGTGTTGACGTGGTACGTATCAATTTCTCCCATGCTGATGCTTCTGCGTTATCGCTTATTGCATTGGTTCGCGAAATTGCTGAAGAATTAAAGCATCCACTGGCAGTAATGGCCGATTTACAAGGCCCGAAAATCCGTATAGGCCGTTTCAAAAATAAATCAATCACTCTGGTTGAAGGCCAAGCTTTTTCTTTAGATTGTAACGCCGCAGAGATGTTAGGTGATCATGGCGAAGTTTCTGTAGCCTATCCCAATCTAGCTCGGGAACTGGTCGTAGGAGATCATCTATTGCTTAATGATGGTTTAGTGGAATTGGAAGTCAAAGACATCGTTGGCTCTAAAATTCACTGTATTGTCATTGAAGGAGGTGTTCTCAGTGATCTTAAAGGATTAAACAGAAAAGGTGGCGGCCTCGCAGCGAGAACTATGACAGAGAAAGACAAACGTGATTTGCATACAGCTATAGAAGCAGAAGTAGATTACATCAGTTTATCCTTTGTTAAAGATGCCGAAGACATTCGCCATACCCGTGCCCTCATGACCGAGTTTGGCAAAAAAATACCGATTATCGCAAAAATCGAGCGTACTGAGGCCTTGGAATACCTCACTGAAATTATTCAGGAAGCCGATGCCATCATGGTAGCGCGAGGCGATTTGGGCGTTGAAATAGGTGCCGCAGAAGTGCCTGCGATTCAAAAACACATCATTGGCGAAGCACGTCGATTGGATAAAGTAGTCATCACAGCAACCCAAATGATGGAATCAATGATAAACAATCCGCAACCTACGCGTGCAGAAGTTTCTGATGTTGCCAATGCCATCTTGGATGGAACAGATGCGGTGATGTTATCCGCAGAAACCGCCAGTGGCCAATTCCCAGTAAAAGTACTGGCGATGGTCAATAAGATCTGTCTCAGTGCAGAAAAGCATGCAAGCTTTTACTACCACAGTAATGATGAAACCTGTCATTACCAACGCGCAGACCAAGCCATTGCGATGGCCACAATGCATGCAGCCAATCATTTCCCCATCCAAGCAATTATTACCTTGACCGAATCAGGTGATACCGCATTATGGATCTCAAGACAACAAAGCACAGTTCCTATTATTGCTGTGTCTGCGAATAAGAGAACTATTGGCCGCTTGTGTCTTGCCCACAATGTGTTCCCGGTGTTTATGAATTACCACCAATTCACTTCTGAAACCTTGAATCAACAAGTGCTTGCAGAGTTAATAAAGTTAGGTCATCTGGAACAAAAAGGCTTTGTTTTATTAACCCGTGGTCGAGTAATTGGTACAGCAGGTGGTACAAACAGTATGGAAATTATTCGCGTTTAGCGCTTATAATAAGTTTGTGACAATGTAGCCTGGGTGCAGCATAGCGTAACCCAGGTTATGGGACAGGGCTTTAATTTGCGGGTGTAGTTCAATGGTAGAACCTCAGCTTCCCAAGCTGATGGCGTGGGTTCGATTCCCATCACCCGCTCATTCAATTTGCGTGCTCCAAGAATCAAAACAACTCAGACAAACTTTCTATCAATCAGTGATTTTGCGCAAAAGCCGGTAGCTCCCGGATTATGCTGGGCTAATCCGGGTACAAAACAGGCGACAACATTAACTATTCAACGACTTCTTTTTTTTCTTCAAGACTGCGTGACAACCCTAATTTCTCTTTCAAACGCGCGACAACATCTGGATCATATTGCCGGCTCGTTTTATTTTTCACCATCACAGCGGTAGCTCTAACAGGCTGTGCTGGTGCATTTAGGGAATTATAAGTTGACGAACGCACTGGATAAGTAGGAAAGTGATCTTCTGCAGATGGAGAGACTTGGCTTGTTTTTGCTTGGAAACTTGTATTTTGCTGATTTGAACTGGTTGGGTTTGAGGTTTTTTCGGTCATAACCTTACGTGCGTTTCTTGCACTTTTTTCAACACGCTTTTTAATCTTAGTGGTGGCGTGTTCCGCTTCTTCTGCACTGACCTCCCCCACTTCATTACCGTGCAAATCAATACGCATTTCACGTAGCTTCAGACAGGCTAAATAATCAAGACGACGTGTGAATAAAACCACGGCCTCTCGTAATTTACTTTTAGAAATACCTAATTCTGTAGCTTTATCTGCGTGAAGCAAAATATCGTCCATAATCCCTATTTTTAATGGACGAATTCGTAATGAATTATCAAATGCTTCCGGGAAATTTGCAGCGAGCCACAATAATGCGTCTGTTCGTGCTTGTTTAGACTTATTTTTTTGAGCTTTATTTATAACGGCGGTGCGTGGGTGCAGCTCCTGTTTTCTCATTAGAGTACCCTTGTTAGATATTAAAATGTCATATCCGGAAAATGAAATCATTTGCATTAACGAATGAGCGCACAATGTACAATGTTTAATGATTGTTTGCAAGCACTCTTAATCATGTTCAGTTACTGCGCACGAAAAAAGAACCAAAGTAGAAAAATCGATGATGATGACCCTATAATAAAACAAGTCTTTTTGTATTCGTCATCGTTTTTTGACTACGCATTGATGTGATACCATTCATTGATATTGACTGTTTCGATTAGGTTTTATGGGAGCAATATATGATAAGCTTCATGCAAAAAATGTTTATATTCTTTCTTGCTGTATTCTTTCCATGGATCATTTTTCTTATCAATGATAATCCTGGAGGTGCCTTTGTTTCTCTAGCCTTACAAGCTACAGTGATTGGATGGCCTTTTGCAACGATGTGGGCGTTGCGAACACACTACCCTCCCTCAAAAGATAAAAAATCATAACTCATTTCGTGAGGAGAATTATGTTAACACGTGTTATTGTTAATGGGGCTAATGGAAAAATGGGGTCTTTAGCTTGTGAAACCCTTAATCAGCACAAGGAATTTGAATTAGTTGCACAACTGGGCAAAAAAGATAATTTAGCGCAAGCGATTCAAGATACTAAAGCGCAAATTGTTGTTGATCTCACCCGAGCAGACAGTGTGTATCAAAATAGCCTTACGATTATACACCATGGCGCGCACCCAATAATTGGCACCTCAGGACTTCTTCCTGAGCACATTCAGGAATTAACTTCATTATGTGAAGGTCGTCGTCTGGGTGGAATCATTGTACCTAATTTTTCCATAAGTGCCGTCTTGATGATGCTCTTTGCAGCGAAAGCCGCAGAATACTTGCCTGAGGTGGAAATTATTGAAGCACATCATCAACAAAAACTTGATGCCCCCTCAGGGACCGCTTTAAAAACTGCGGAAATGATTGCCGCTGCAAGAAAAAATCCTAAAAATAAATTAAATCTCAAGGAATTAGTCCCTGGCGCTCGTGGTGGAACACATTGTGACATCAACATCCACTCTTTACGTCTGCCAGGTGTTATTGCACGCCAACAAGTCATTTTTGGGAGCGAGGGCGAAACCTTAACCATTACAGATGACTGTATTGACCGACGTTGTTTTATGCCTGGGATTATTCTGTCTTGCCAAAAAGTGTCGGGATTATCTACATTAATTTATGGACTTGAGCACTTACTGTAATTGTGAGAATTTAGGGCCCGGTAAACCCGGGCTCTATGTATGTTTAAACATGAATCATAGCTTCATGCCGATGTGATTCTTTGGATTTATTAAACAAGCCCGTCCATTCCTCCACTGTCTTCTCAACCGTCTCAGCAAAAGTGCTCACTTCTTTTGGTTTTAACAGTGAACGTAAACGTCCATAAACAGAATTTGTTGCAACAGAGCGGGTTTCATCTGCTTCGGGTCGCTCCAATACGATTTGCAATATTTTTTCGAGCCGCACTACATTATCCTTTCCGGAACTGGGGCTGACCATGAGATCGAAAATCTGCTGAATTCCATCAGGCGTTGTTGGCGACGCATCAGAAAAAAACATCGCAGACCACGAATTTGATTCTACAGGAGCAAATAAGCTTTTTTCATTGATAAAAGGATAGAGGGCATCGTAAAGTCGATTGCAATTTGTTTTACCTAATTGCCGAGCAGCCAAACGACATTGTAATGTGTCTTTTGGTAATAGATATTCTTTTGCTTTTTTATGGCCACCAATAAAAATATTCTTTACTTCGTTATCGGTAGCAGCTCGGTCATCGTCTTTAAGTGCATGTTCATTATTGAGGCGCTTTTTAATTTCAGTGGCAATATCCTCTGGTAAATACCACTCAGGGGTTTTGATGCCTTCAGACCCAGGCGCATTATGCCCCGCATGTTCTTGTTGATGACGACTCATATACAGATCTGCAACCAAAGAAACAAAACGAATACGGTCTTTAGCTTGGGACTCATCAAATATGGGCCAGTTGCCATACAGTTCTTTATAAAGAAGCATCGCATCCGTATGGATGAGCTCTATGGCTTTTCTATCCTTACCACTCACACAAGAACCATAAGGATGCCCACCAACGGCCAAAATAATTAACTGTTCCAAAGAACTCAAAAACAATTCTCTACCAGCATAATCAAAAACCGTTGCGGAACCTGCTTTTGACTCCAAAACACTTTTGTATTGATCAAGAAGAGTCTGTAATCCTGGTGTCGAGGAAACGTATTTTTTTGCGACAGCCAATAAATTCAAACTGTCTTTATCATTCGACTGAGTGTAATACAGCCGCTTTGCTAAATTATAAGGATGATTATTCTGCTGGATGGATTGAATCTTTGCCCGCCGCTCTACTGCAGCCCGCGCTAATTTGTACAACTCCAAATCAGGTGGTAATGTTGGTAAATAGTCTGTAATCCAGGTCGGCACATAGTCTACCGCATGAATTGGACTAATCAGCGTTTGTAATATTGCCAGTTGTCCTGGTTGTGCATGCTCCATCACTTTCGCCAGACACGCATCGCTATGCCGTCGTTGCACTGCTTCTGGCCACTCTAATCCATCTCGTGTTGCAATGTGGCTGGAACGATAGCGCTTTTTTGAGAGCTCACGAATTACTTTTCCATCATGACTTATTCCCAATAAGCTATGGGCTGCATAATTTGCAGGCAGAGGTAAAGTGCGATGGCGGCTGGATAAAAAAGGAACCGCATCTTCTACTTTATCAACACCTTTTAGTACATGCTCCAGAAAAAACTGTTGGTGATGCGGCAATACCCAATACCATTGTGGCAAGCTTGAGATATATGCCACCGAATCAGCACACTCATTCTTAAAACTATCGGAGATAAGCAGCTTTTTAAATTGCTTTAGATTTTCGTCCAGGTTAGCGGGATCAGCGGCCAAAATACGCATCATTTCTTGTAAATGAGGACTTAGATCATTAAACCATGAAGGAAGTGGCGAGGAATTATTAGCAATTTGTTGGAGATCTGTCTTTAAACTAAGTGCTTTCCTTTTTATTGATGACCAACTGATTAAAAAATTATTAAAATCGTGAACTACTTCAGTATGACTGCTAATTTTTCGATCTAGATTACAAAAATAGGCTTGTTGATATTCTTTAAGCCCGTATAGCCAGGGTGGGGTTTTAGGATATTTCTTGGCTTTTATCTGTTTTAATTCATCAATAAATTGGCCGTAGTGAGGAGGAAGCGACTCGTCGAGTTGGATAACATAGCTGATATCCTCTCCTACCTTCATAGGCATTAATGTTGCCAGATCAGGACGGCCATTCTTCATTAAGTCATATTGCTCTGCCTCATTGAGCAGCTCGATTGCTTCTTTAATCGAAGTGCCCCAAACCAAAGCAATGGCTTCAATTAATTTGGCAGTATATTTTTCTAACTCTTTATGCAAATCATCTGTTGAGTCTTTTGCATCACAAGCAGCTGTTTTACATTCATCGATATACTCGCGCAACGTTTCTTTGGTTAAAAAGCTGCTCTGAAGAGGTAACGCATCAAGAAGAAAATTGAACCCTTTTTGCAGGCTACTTACCCGACGCACAAAACTACGGCGATAATCAGGTTTTTCATGGTAAGTTTCTAGAGTATAGCCGGGAAAACGAGTCTCTAGCGCTTGAATCAATTCTCGTGATAATTCGGTACCATGGGGTACACGTAAAACAATTCCTTTGCCCATAGATTAATTTCCTTAACTACTTGCCTCGGTTCAAAATACTCCAATAGAGTGATTCAAAAAAAGGTCATTTTAGTCCTAATCTCTTCATCATTATTGTATAAATAATTCCATGAAACAATTACAATAATCACTTAATTTGATAAAAAATAATAAAAAGGAGTTTGCTAATGAGCTACATTGTTCAACATTATATTGGTGGTCAATTAACCAATGAAACGAATACAAAAAGCCATTCTATTTATAATCCAGCTTTAGGAGAGGTGATTGGACAAGTTCATTTTGCGTCCAAATCCCTTTGTGATAAAGCAATTGCTACTGCCAAAGAAGCAGGAATAGGATGGGCGCAAACTCCTGCAATCAAAAGAGCACGAATCCTTTTTAAATTCCGAGAATTATTAGAAAAAAACCAGCTGGATCTCGCACGCATTATTACACGTGAACATGGCAAAACTTTAGATGATGCCAAAGGTTCTGTAGCACGTGCTATAGAAGTAGTGGAATTGCATTGTGGCCTAGTTAATCAACTCAAAGGCGAATTTTCTCCCGATGTAACCAATGGGGTTGACTGTCATACCTTAAGACAACCAATAGGGGTGTGTACAGGAGTTTCTCCTTTTAATTTCCCAGTCATGGTGCCGGTGTGGATGATGATTCCTGCGATTGCTTGTGGCAATACGTTCATTATAAAACCCTCTGAACAAGATCCTTCTGCTCCAGTGCGTTTGTTGGAGTTATTAACTGATGCAGGATTGCCAGCAGGCGTTGCTAATTGTGTGCATGGTGATAAGGAAACCGTAGACTATTTACTGGCACATCCAGATATCGCAGCCTTTACTGCAGTCGCGTCAACACCGGTTGCCCAACATATTTATAGTACAGCAACCTCCCATGGAAAACGCGCCCATACTTTTGGCGGTGCGAAAAACCACTGTATTGTGATGCCGGATGCCGATCTGGATCAAGCTGCCTCTGCGATTGTTGGCGCGGCCTATGGTTCTGCAGGGGAACGCTGCATGGCTATCTCTGTTGCCGTCACTGTAGGTGAACATACCGCGGATGCTTTAATTGAAAAAATGACGCCGCAAATCAAAGCAACCCGCATCAACGCAGGGGATGCGCCTAATACAGATATGGGCCCCTTGGTTAGTGGACCACATCGGGAAAGAGTTCTAGCGGCTGTAGATAAAGGGGTAAGCGAGGGCGCTAAACTAATTATTGATGGCCGCGCATTTAAACATCCTGAACATCCACAAGGTTTCTTTATGGGCCCCTGCCTGTTTGATCAAGTCCATGAAAACATGTCCATCTATCAAAATGAAATTTTTGGCCCCGTTCTCATCATTATGCGTGCCAATAATTTTGAAGAAGCGCTCGCGTTGGTAAATCGAAATCAATATGGTAATGGTACTGCAATCTTCACCCGCGATGGATTTAGTGCGCGTGAGTACAGTCAACGTGTGCAAGCTGGGATGGTAGGAGTTAATATTCCTATACCTGTTCCTGTTGCCAACCATCCTTTTGGTGGCTGGAAACATTCTGCTTTTGGTGACACCAACATGCACGGGCAAGAAAGTATCAACTTCTATACTCGACGTAAAACCGTCACCAGCAAATGGCCTGTCACTGAAATTAAAGACAGTGCGTTTATTATGCCTACACATGATTAACATCAAATAATGTAGCCTGGGTGAAACGAAGCGTAACCCAGGGATGCAGTTCCCTGTGTTTCGGCTGTGCCTTCACCCAGGCTACATTGATATTACATGGATACAATACATGGAGAACTCAATGACAAAAATCGGATTTGTAGGACTTGGACATATGGGCTTACCCATGGCCATCAATCTCGTTAAAGCAGGACATCAAGTGACCGGCTATGACTTACAACAAACGGCCTTGCAGCATTTTTCTCAAGCTGGTGGCCTGCTTGCTGAAAACACACATGAAGTCGCCAAAGACCAGGATGTATTGATTACGATGCTACAAAATGGCGAACAAGTGCTGAATGTATGTCATGGTAATAATGGTTTGTTCCATGTAGCAAAAAAAGGAGCCTTATTTATTGATTGCTCCACCATAGATGTTAACAGTTCGCGCGAACTACATTATCTAGCCAAGCAACATCAGCTACATGTTGTCGATGCACCGGTATCAGGTGGAGTCGCCGGAGCAGGAGCAGCCACCTTAACCTTCATGGTTGGTGGTGAAGAAAAGGCATTCCATACCGCCCAGCCTATTTTGGCAACTATGGGACAAAAAATCATTCACACCGGTGGCGCAGGCAGCGGGCAAGCGGCAAAAATATGTAATAACATGATCCTGGGGATCTCCATGATTGCGATTTCAGAGGCATTTACTCTCGCAGAGCAACTGCAATTATCACCCCAAAAACTGTTTGAAGTAGTCACTAATGCATCAGGACAATGCTGGGCAATGAGCAAATATGCACCAGTTCCTGGCGTTTTAGAAAACGTACCGGCAAATAATGAGTACAAACCCGGATTTGCAGCAGCCATGATGCTCAAGGACTTACTACTCAGCCAAGATTCTGCGCACTCAGTTAATGTGCACACTCCTTTAGGTTCGCAAGCAACCATGATCTATCAGCATTTTATCGACCAAGGCCTTGGTGATTGTGATTTTTCTGCAATTATTAAACTGATTGCTGAAGGTGAGGGGGTATAACATGCATACTCATTTGCACCATCCAAAATTAACGCCTACAGAAGATTCAATCAGCGAGTTTTGGTCTGAGGTAGCCCAACAAACTGTAGATTGGCTAAAGCCATGGGATACAGTACTTACCGGCGGCTTAAAACATGGTGATGTCACCTGGTTCAAAGGGGGGAAATTAAATGTCAGTATGAATTGCTTAGACCGACATTTACCCCACAAAGCAAATCAGCCCGCGATTATTTGGGAAGGTGACGATCCAACTCATAATAGAACACTGACTTTTGCTGAGTTGCATACTGAGGTGTGTCGCATGAGTAATGTGCTCAAACACCTAAAAGTAAAAAAAGGCGACAAGGTAGCGATCTATTTGCCCATGATCCCTGAAGCAGCAATTGCCATGCTTGCGTGTACTCGAATTGGCGCAATACATACCACCATATTTGCCGGTTTTTCAGCCCACGCCTTAAAACAACGCATACTTGCTTCTGAATGCACCAGCCTAATCACTGCTGACCATTTTTATCGCGGCGGTAAATTAGTTGATCTAAAGAAACAGGTTGATGAAGCATGCCATGATCTACCCTTGCCAAGGCTAGTGATTAAAACAAATGATGCCGCCGTTCCTTTTGATAAAAATAAAGATCATTGGTGGCATGAGCTCAAAGAAAAAGTAAATGCCCACTGTGATCCAGAACCAATGGACGCAGAGGATCCACTATTCATACTCTATACCTCTGGAAGTACTGGCCAACCTAAAGGAGTAGTCCATACAACCGGCGGCTATTTAGTACAAGCTGCATACACACATCAATTAATCTTTAATTGCCAAAAAGAAGAAGTATTTTGGTGTACTGCAGATATAGGCTGGATTACAGGACATAGTTATGTAGTATATGGGCCGCTTTGTAATGGAATTACAACGCTCATGTATGAAGGGATCCCTACTTGGCCTGATTATTCTAGAAACTGGAATATTGTGGATAAGCATCAAGTCAATGTGTTTTATACAGCACCCACGGCCATACGTGCCTTAATGCGCGCCGGTGATGAATGGTTAAACTCTAGTTCTCGACACTCCTTGCGCTTACTTGGTTCCGTTGGTGAACCCATTAATCCCGAGGCATGGGAGTGGTATTATCAAAAAGTGGGTCAAAACAGATGCCCTATAGTGGATACTTGGTGGCAAACTGAAACTGGGGCGGTGATGATTAGCCCTAGAGCAGATGATCCCATCCGCAAGCCAGGCTCAGCGCGCCAACCCATTCCAGGTATCATTCCGGTATTACTCAATGAACATGGTCACGAAATCATGGATACCGGCGAAGGATTTTTAGCCATAAAATACCCCTGGCCTTCTATGGCAAGAACGATTGCCGGCGATCACCAACGTTACTGCATGACCTATTTGCATCATGGTTATTATATTACTGGAGATGGGGCAAAACGCGATGCGGATGGTGATTATTGGATTACAGGACGTGTGGATGATGTGATTAATGTTTCAGGGCATCGCTTAGGTACGGCAGAAATCGAAAGTGCCCTGGTGAGCCACCCCGCTGTTGCGGAAGCAGCTGTAGTTGGTATTCCTCATGATCTTAAAGGCCAAGGTATTTATGCCTATGTCATTTTAAAACAGGGTTACACCGCGAGTGACCAATTAAAAACGGAGTTAATCCAACAGGTCAATAAGGAAATAAGTCCTATAGCGAAACCAGATGTCATTCATATTGTTAATGATTTACCCAAAACCCGCTCCGGTAAAATTATGCGGCGTATCCTGCGCAAAATTGCGGGAAAGGAAATAGAACATATTGGTGAGTTGGGAGATATTTCTACTTTGGCAAATCCACAAGTCGTGGAAAAATTATGGAAGGAGTCGAACCAATCCTAATCATTTCATTTTTTTATTAAATGTAGCCTGGGGGAAGGCGCGGCCGTAACCCGGGAATAGAAACATAACTTTCCTGATTCGCTACATGGCACCCAGGCTAAAATTGCCACGCCCAAATGTGTGAATTTTTGACCAATTTGTCAAGTAAATGCAAAAAATGTGTTGCTTTATATGCAAAAAACGATTAAAATTAGGCACGTTTTAGCCATAGGTCAGATCCCCTAAAATGCAAGAAGTCCCGGATTGTTTTGATTTTTCTCAGCTGTCCTTGGAGGAAATAGCCAAATTACTCCAACGATTTAGCGTGCGCCTAACCCCCGATGAAGCCCTCACCATTCAGAATTCATTATTAAAAAGACCACCAACTTATGCTGAATGTGTCTTATGGTCAATTCAGGGCTCAGAACACTGTTCCTATAAAAGTAGTCGCAAACACCTTAACCAATTTAATACTAAAGCGCCGCACGTCATTCTAGGCCCTAAAGAGGATGCTGGAATTGTGGCGGTAGCTACGGATAAAGAGAACAGACGTTATGGGATTGTGATAAGCCATGAATCACACAATCATCCCTCACAACTCGTACCCTTCGAAGGTGCGGCAACCGGAGTGGGTGGCAATGTGCGAGACGTATGCTGTATGGGCGCGGAAGTCATTGCCGTTGCTGACAGTTTGCGCTTTGGGGATATTAATCGCCCAAAAACAAAGTGGATACATCAGGGCGTAGTGCAGGGAATTGCTGGCTATGCGAATCCGCTTGGCATTCCCAATCTAGCCGGGGATACGTATTATGACGAAGCGTATAATGAAAATTGTCTGGTCACTGTAGTCACCTTAGGTGTAGTCAGAGAAGATCATATTATCCATTCCTATGCCCCCGCTAACGCAGAGGGTTATCAATTTATATTAGTCGGCAAACCCACCGATAACAGTGGCTTTGGCGGTGCCGCTTTTGCCTCGGCAACTTTGAGTGAAGAGCAACAAGAGCAAAATAAAGGGGCAGTACAAGAGCCTAATGCCTTTTTGCAAAGACACATTCTTAAAGCCAATTATGCGATGTTTGAATTCCTCCGCGAAAAGAACCTCATTGAGCGCGTTGGCTTCAAAGATTTAGGCGCCGGCGGCATTGCATGTGCCAGTGTTGAATTGGCAGAAGCCAGTGGCTATGGAGCAGAAATCAATATTGATCTTGTGCCCACCAGCATGCACGATTTATTACCCGCGGTGGTTTTATGCTCTGAAACTCAGGAACGCTTTATGTGGGTTGTCCCTGAAGAATTAGTTGACACCTTCTTAAAGCATTACAATGAGCGTTTTGCGCTTCCAGAAATCTGTGATGGAGCACAAGCAACTGTTGTAGGCCAAATAAGAAACGATGGCTTATATGTCGTCAAATCCCAAGGGAAAGAAATTGTCTCTGCTCGCGCAGAAGACATTACCAAAGGGATTCTTTATGATCGCCCCTACAGTAGCAAACAACACACGCACACAGAACCAAAGCCTATCATTGTGCATGATTTCAATGAGCAATTACTCAGTTTACTTGCTCACGAAAACATTGCCTCGCGTGCGCCTATTTATGAAAGTTATGACAAGCAGGTTCAAGGTCGCTCCGTTGTGGAACCAGGATGGGCTGATGCTGGCGTGATTGCCCCATTTAATGAAGATAAATACCCAGAAGAAATTCAACGTACGGGTGTTGCTTTATCGGTCGATCATAATCCACGCTACAATAAAATTGACGCCTATTGGGGGGCTGTGAATGCAGTCACCGAATCCGTGCGTAATATCATTGCCGTGGGTGCCTGGCCTCTGGCGTTGACTGATTGTTTGTGTTTTGGTAATCCTGAAAATCCAGAGCAGATGGGCGAATTTGTGGATTCAGTTCGCGGCATAGTTGATGCATGTCATGCCGTAAAAATGTTTACCGATCGCAGTGTGAGTCTCCCGATTATTTCAGGAAATGTGTCGCTTTATAACGAATCGGCTCAAGGCGCCATTCCACCAAGCCCTATCATCAGCTGCCTTGGCGCCATGAACGATTTATCCAAAACCATCACTTATGATTTCAAGCAAGCTAATTCAGTGCTCTTGATGGTTGGTGCGCGTAAAGATGAATGTGGTGGCAGTGTGTATTACCAGTTGCACAACGAACTGGGCAGTCAACTTCCTAAACCGGACCTTGCTGCATTTGCTGATGAAATCAGCGCCGTACATGCCGCCATACAAACAGGTCTGGTGCTGGCCGCACATGATATTTCCGAAGGAGGTATCGCAGTTGCTTTGGCAGAAATGAGTTTTAAAAATGAACTTGGGGTAAATGTTTTTATTCCCGGTACCTTGGCGAATGATAAAAAACTGTTTACAGAAAGCGGCGGCTTTATCCTTGAAGTGTCCCCGGAACATGTAAGCATGCTAGAACAAATATTCCACAAGTATTCTGTATCGTTTCAAACTATAGGTGAAACAACAGCAACCCCAACCTTGATAATGAATTCAGTTATCAATCTGTCCGTCAGTGCAGCAAAAACTGCCTGGAAAAATGGTTTAGTTGAGAGGCTCATATAATGTCAATTATTGATTATAAAGCTGCAGGTGTAGACATTGAAGCAGGCAATGAAGCAGTTCGTAGCATTAAAAAATCGGTAGAAAGCACCTTTTCACCGCACGTACTTACGGGGATTGGCAGCTTTGGCGCCATGTATGATCTCAAAAGCCTGCTGCAGAATTATGAGCATCCGGTTCTTGTGCAAAGCATTGATGGTGTGGGGACGAAAATGATGGTCGCCAAAATGATGCAAAAATTCGACACCATCGGGATTGATTTAGTCAGCGCCACAACAAATGACATTATCGTTTTAGGTGCAAAACCACTGACGCTTCTTGATTACATTGCAAATGATAAATTAAAACCAGAAACCGTTGAACAGATCATTAAAGGCATGGTCAAAGCCTGTAAAGAAAACCACATCTCTTTAGTTGGTGGGGAAACCGCAGAAATGCCGGGCACTTATTTACCTGGTGAACTTGATTTAGTCGGAGTCGTTACCGGAATAGTTGAAAAAAATAAAGCCATTGAGGGAAAAGCAATCTGTGAAGGTGATCTTGTGCTTACCTTTCCTTCAAGTGGCTTGCATACCAATGGTTATTCATTAGCAAGAAAACTCCTCTTTGATGTAGCAGGCTACACCGTCGAATCACAATTTCAAGATTTTTCCCATAGCATAGGTGAAGAACTCTTAACTCCTCATATTAATTACACCAGACCTATATTGAGTATTTTGGAAAAAAACATACCCATTAAAGGCATGGCACACATCACTGGTGGTGGCCTACTGGAGAACATTCCCCGTATTTTACCAAAACATTGTGGTGTAGAAATTCATAAAAAACAAATCCCCGAACTTCCTATATTTAGCTTATTACGTAAATTAGGACATCTGGATGATGAGCACATGTATCGCACATTTAATATGGGTGCAGGTTTGGTTCTCTTTATAGCGCCAGAAACATTATCTGCTGTACGCGAAGTACTCCGCGATTTTCCATCGTTCCCTCTTTATGAAATTGGACATGTCGTACGAGGCGAGCAAAAGGTGACACTGTTATGATACGCATTGGTTTAATTCAATTTCCAGGTTCTAATTGTGAGCGAGAAACAGCGCTTGCAGTGAAACGAGTCGGCATGGAGCCCGTTGAGTTTTTATGGAATGAATCTTTAGAGAAACTGCGTCACTTAGATGGTTATATCCTTATTGGCGGCTTTTCCTATGAAGATCGTTCTCGCGCAGGAATTATTGCCGCACTTGATCCCGTAATTCAAGAAATCAAAGCGCAAAACGAGCAAGGCAAACCAATATTAGGGATTTGCAATGGCGCCCAAATACTCGTCGAATCAGGTTTAGTCCCCGGTTTTGAGCAAGATGATATCAGTATGGCACTTACTGAAAATAAGCGTATTGCCAATGGCAAAATAGTAGGAACCGGTTTTTATAATGCCTGGGCATACATGCGATTATCAGAAAATCACCAGCATAATGCCTTTACCCGTCATCTTAAAACTACAGATGTAATTCATCTTCCTATAGCCCATGCGCAAGGGCGCTTTTTAATGCCTGATTCTTTGTTACAAAGGATAGAACAGCATGGTTTAAATTTATTCCAATATTGTGATGCCCAAGGCAATATCATTGATAATTTCCCCATTAATCCCAATGGTTCCGCTGGCAATATTGCAGCAGTAACCAATCAAGCTGGGAATGTGATGGCCATGATGCCGCATCCTGAGCGCACAATAAATGGTGATCCTATTTTTGCTTCAATGCGCGATTATATAGAAGAACACTCTAATTCGCAGGTTACGGCAGTGCCCAAGCTACAAAGTATGGCTCACCAAGCACAAAACTTCAGTAAAATCCCAGCCAGCCACCTCTGTCTTGTTAAGCTGATTATCACGGATAACCAAGCCTTAACAGTACAAAAAACCTTAAGACGCTTAGGTTTTCCAGTAACTGTGCATCGTTTTGAACACTGGGAAATTGATTGTGACTCTGCAGAAGAGTTTGCTCAGCTCAAAAAAACGGGACTTTTATATTCCGATCGTAAAGAACGGGAAGTGTCCTTAAACGAACTGCATTCTAAAAATGCTTCAGCGTATCTCGTTCGCGCAAAAGAAGACTTAAAGGGACAGCAAACGCTACAAACCCTGAATGCCCACTATGAATTACCCAAAATAAATAAAATAAATCACGGTGTTTTATGGCAGTTTACTAGCGAGGAAACGAACGTTGCTACGTTAATAGACGACATTTTGTTAACTCATATTATTGGAAACCCCTATGCTCACGAATGCTACCGCTACGACCACTCGCTATGACAAGGAAATTCGCGAAGCTCTAGCTTTTTGTTTGGATAAAACAAATTTGCCTGTAGGCAAGAAATATCAAGGGAAAGTTAGAGATTCTTATGACCTGGGTGATGCCATCATGCTCGTTACTACGGATAGGCTAACCGCTTTTGATAGACACCTTGCCCTAATTCCTTATAAAGGTGCGGTACTTAATTTAACCAGTGCTTGGTGGTTTGAACAAACCAAAAACCTTGTTCCCAATCACATTATTGCCATTCCCGATCCGAATGTTGTTATTGCCAAAAAATGTACCGTTTTTCCAATTGAATTTGTCGTAAGAGGCTATATTAGTGGCACAACAGGCACTTCTTTGTGGACTCAATATCAAAATGGAGTGCGTACCTATTGTGGGATTACCTTTCCTGAAGGATTAACAAAAAATCAACAGCTTGAACAAGCTGTTTTGACGCCAACGACTAAAGAACAAATTCATGACCGCCCTATTGCACCGGCTGAAATCATTTCTGAGGGATGGATGACGGAAGCAGATTGGCTAGAAGCCAGTGCGTTGGCGCTGAAACTTTTTCAACGTGGTTCTGAAATCGCGAAAAATCACGGTTTGATTTTAGTGGATACCAAATATGAGTTTGGCCGTGATGCCAATGGAAAAATTATCGTCGTTGATGAAATCCATACTCCTGACTCTAGTCGTTATTGGCTTGCCGACAGTTATCAAGCACGTATTGCTGCAGGATTAGAGCCAGAAAATATTGATAAGGAGTTCTTGCGACTCTGGTTTGCAAAAAACTCAGATCCTTATCATGATGAGCAGCTTCCGCAAGCGCCGCAAGAATTAATTGTAGAGCTCTCATCACGCTATATTCAGTTGTATGAACGAATCACAGGTCAAAAGTTCAGTTTTGCAGAACATAAAGAACCTGCTGAGCAACGGATCATGCGTCATATTGCAAATTACTTGGGGTAACATAACCAATGTGTGGGATAGTAGGTATTTATAGTCATGAACCAGTAGCCTCTGAATTGTATGAGAGTCTCATCCATTTACAACACCGAGGGCAGGATGCGGCAGGCATCCTGACCTGTGATCAGCGGTTCTACACAAAACATGGCTTGGGTTTGGTGCGCGAAATTTTTACTCCTGATAATGTCTCGCCCCTACAAGGAAATATAGGTATTGGTCATGTTCGTTATCCGACCGCAGGTGGCTATACGGAAACCGATGTCCAACCTTTATGGATTGGTAGCCCACGAGGTATTGCTCTTGCGCATAATGGTAATCTGTCAAACTATCAGGAACTGGCCGATGAGATTCGTTTAAAACAACATCGACATCTTAATTCTTCACTGGATTCTGAAGCGCTATTACTGATGCTTGCAGATAATCTGGCCAGCAATGTCGCCAGTAATGAAGAAAACAATGAACACTTTTTCGAACTGCTGACGCAGGCGGTCTCACATATTTTTGAACGGATAGAAGGTGCTTATTCTATTGTTTCCGTAGTTATTGGGAAAGGGCTTGTTGCCTTTCGTGACCCACACGGTATTCGTCCACTGGTTTGGGGAACACGTGAAAATCCCGATGGAACAGTAGATACAATTTTTGCATCGGAAACCACGCCTTTTTATGCCCTAGGCTTCGAACCCAAAGGAGATATTCTTCCTGGTGAAGTCGCTTTCGTGGATTTAAACGGTACGCTGCACCGCCGCGTTTTGAAAACCGAAGAATTTAGGCCTTGCGTTTTTGAATACGTTTATTTTGCCCGTCCGGATGCAACACTCAATAACGTCAGCGTGTACCGTTCCCGTTTACGTATGGGACAAAATCTGGCAATTCAATGGAAGAAAAAGCATCCAGACCTCATCCCAGATGTTGTAATCCCTGCGCCGTTCACTGCAAATACAGCCGCGTTGTCTTTCGCCAGTGAATTAGGTATTCGCTATTCTGAGGGCCTGTATAAAAATCCTTTTATAGGTCGTACGTTTATTATGCCCAATCAAAAGGCAAGAAGTCGCAATATTCGTTACAAACTCACCCCCCAACAAACCGAAATTAAAAATAAAGTGGTGATGATTATCGATGACAGTATTGTTCGTGGAACCACCTCGCGTGAAATTGTCAAAATGGTACGCGAGTCTGGCGCGAAGAAAATTTATTTTGCGTCCACATCCCCAGCACTTAAAAACCCCTGCTTTAGCGGCATCGATATTCCATCGCGCAAAGAGTTGATCGCGGCGAATCAAAGCGAAGAGGAAATTGCCAAGTATCTTGGTGTAGATGCATTACTCTATCAATCACATGAAGATCTCGTCGAAGCAGTAACCCGTCGCGGAGATCATCACATCAAGAAACCCTGCATGGCGTGTATGGATGGCGATTACTTTTGTAAAAAACTAACTGCAGAAAAAATGAAGCAACTTGAACTCCAGCGTGAAACAAGTAGAGATACTCCCCCCCAAAAAGAGGACAGCATTGAATGAACATTCTTGTTATCGGTTCTGGTGCGCGTGAACATGCACTCATCAAAGCACTACACCGCTCCCCCCAACCAACATCATTATTTTGTTACGGTACGGCGATTAATCCAGGCATCCAGCAACTTACTACTCAATATTGCGCCGGGGATATCACAGAGTGTACAGCGGTAGTGTCTATGGCCAAACTCTGGGACATTGACTTCGCGATTATTGGCCCAGAAGCACCTCTTGAACAAGGAATGGCTGACGCGTTATGGCAAGCAGGTATTCCTGTTATTGGACCGAAAAAGAAATTAGCTCAAATAGAAACCTCTAAAGAGTTTGCCCGCGATTTAATGAAAAAACATCACATTGCAGGCCTGCCACGTTACCAAAAATTTGCGACACTACAGCACGTTGAGGCATTTCTTAATGAGCTTGGTGAAGGTAATTACGTCATAAAAGCCAATGGCTTAATGGGTGGCAAAGGGGTTAAAGTGGCGGGAGAACACTTGCACTCCATTGCGGAAGCCTTAAGTTTTTGTCAAGACATTCTTGATAAAAAACAGACGATACTCATCGAAGAAAAACTAATCGGCCAAGAGTTTTCTTTCATGTGTTTTGCTGATGGCAAAAAGCTCGTGCCTATGCCTTTGGTACAAGACCATAAACGCGCTTACAATGGCGATCGAGGCCCCAATACCGGGGGGATGGGTAGTTATTCAGACACCGATCATCGTTTACCCTTTTTAACAACACAAGACGTACACGAGGCGCTCGCGATTAACAATGCCGTCTTCCAAGCGCTGTCTTCTGAATTTGATGAGCCCTATATTGGCATTTTGTATGGCAGCTTTATCGCCACCAAAAACGGAATTTATGTCATCGAATTTAACGCTCGTTTTGGCGATCCTGAATCATTAAACGTATTATCTATTTTAGAGTCTGATTTTGTTGCACTATGCCAGGCAATGATTCAAGGCGATCTTAGCGCAGATAAAGTTATATTTTCGAAACAAGCTACGGTATGTAAGTACACAGTTCCCGAAGGCTATCCAGACGCCCCAAAGAAAAATTTTGTTGTTGATTTCTCAAAAGTTGTTTGCCAAGACCATTTATATCTTTCTTCGGTAAATCAGGTCGATCAGCACATCGTTGCTGAAGGTTCTCGCACGGCAGCCTATGTCGGCATTGCTGACTCCATTGTTGCAGCGGAAATAAAAGCTGAAGATGAAATTTCATTAATTGAAGGTCCTTTATTTCATCGTGAAGACATAGGGACAAAACAATTAATTCAGCAACGCATTGATCAGATGCAAAGGATACGCGCCTCATGATTCGCATCGCTATACTTGGCTCAACCCGAGGGACTAATTTGAACGCTGTTGTTGCTGCAATAAAACAACAGCGTTTACCTGCATCAATAGAATTGGTTTTAAGCAATAAAGCAGATGCGCCCATTCTGGAGAAAGCAAGCCAGTTCGGGCTTAAATCACTGTTTATTAATCCGCAAGGATTAAGTCGCAGCGATTTTGATCATTCATTATCCGAGATACTCAGCCAACATCGCATAGAGCTTATTGTCTTAATTGGTTATATGCGTATCTTATCTGCTGAATTTGTCTTGAATTGGGAAAATAAAATAATCAACATTCATCCTTCTTTATTGCCTGCTTATGCCGGGTTAATGAATCTGGACGTACACCAAGCCGTTCTAGATGGAGCTGAGCATGAAACAGGGTGCACGGTACACTTTGTTACCGAGCAGGTAGATGCCGGTCCGATTATTTTACAAAAGAAATGTCCTGTTTTAGCAGGCGATACTCCAGAGTTGTTGAAAACCAGAGTACAAGAGTTAGAGGGAGACGCTTTGATTGAAGCAATATACACCATTGCCACATCAGACAAAGCACCATATAAATAATAGACTTTTTTTCAAACGCTACTGAGAAATACTTATATCAATACTGATGGATTCAAAATCAGATTGGGCCATTATGGAAGAAGCCAGCTTAACTCTAGAAAAGTTTAAAGCACGCTGATCCATAGCACAAATGCCATCAATGCGGCTGTTTTGACAGTAACGCTCTTCGGTAATAAGTATCTTGAGTATCGCGAGCAATTAAAAAATGCAGAGAAGTCTTGGAAAATGAGCTAGAGAACGAATTATGGAAAACTCATTCCACCCCATAATCTTAGAGGATGATCATTGTGCTCTAGTGCCTTTAGCATATGAGCATCATGATGCGCTTGCAGAAGCAGTTCTTGATGGGAGCTTACATCAACTGTGGTATACCTTTGTCCCTGAGCCGCACAAAATGCGTGACAACATTAATCTACGATTAAGTATGCAAAAAGAAGGCTCCATGCTGCCATTTGCTGTAATTGACAAGACACAAGGGAAAGCAGTGGGCATGACGACTTATATGAATATTGATAGGGTAAATCGTCGCGTTGAAATAGGAGGCACATGGTATCGTAACCATGTTCAACGCACAGGCCTTAATACAGCATGTAAGTTGCTTCTACTCACCCATGCGTTCGAATCAATGAATTGCATTGCCGTTGAGTTTCGGACACATGCCTTCAATAATGAAAGCCGCAAAGCGATCGAACGCCTGGGGGCCAAACTTGATGGTGTATTGAGAAATCATATGATGATGCCCAATGGAACGTTACGGGACACATACGTATACAGCATTATTGCCAGCGAATGGCCAACAGTAAAAGCACATTTGCAATTTTTAAAAAGTAAATATCAGCTGTAGGTTGCGCCAACATCAAATTGACACTACGATAAATCAAGCCATTGATTGAGCAAAGCAATCAATTCCGCAACGCCTTCTTTTTTCAACGAAGAAAAAGATTGCACCGTAATTAAATGTTCTGCCAACTCATAATGTTTGCGCACTTTAGAAACGGCATTCTTTACATCGCTGCGACTTAATTTATCTGACTTTGTCAATAAAATATGGACTGGAAGCTCACGCTCTAAAGCCCAATCGATCATCATCAGATCTAAATCTTTTAAAGGATGGCGAATATCCATGAGTAAGATCAGCCCTTTTAAGCTTTGCCTTACTTCAAGATAATGGGCTAAATTTTTTTGCCATTCTAGTTTCACCTGTAAAGCAACTTTGGCATAACCATAGCCCGGTAAATCGACAAGACGACGCGCTTCATCGATCCCAAATAAATTAATTAATTGAGTACGTCCAGGGGTTTTACTGGTTCTGGCCAAATTTTTGATGCCAGTTAAACAATTTAACGCACTAGACTTCCCTGCGTTTGAGCGTCCGGCAAAAGCCACTTCATATCCTGAGTCTTCAGGTAAGTGGGATACACGTGCAGCACTTTTTAAGAATACTGCTTTAGAATAAGGATTTTCTGACATATGAATTATAATATTTTGGGATTTCAACCAAGGCAGTGTACCATTACTTCAAGAATTTATTATGAGAAATCGATGAAAAAATTTGTACTCACTCTTATTCTCTGTATACCTCTCACCCTTTTTGCCCAAGAAAACACGAACCCCGTAGCAAATAAAGCAGCAGTGTGTACCGCCTGTCATGGTCTACAAGGTAACAGTCCCAATCCCGACTGGCCTAATATTGCCGGACAACATCCCAAATACTTTATAAAACAACTTAAGGACATCAAAGCAAGCACCCTACGCGATGTACCTACCATGCGCGCTATTGTTAGCATGCTGAACGAGCAGGATATGGATGACTTGGCAGCATATTATGCTAAAATGCCTCTTGCTCAAGGCAGCACACCTGAAAAATTTCTTAAGCGCGGTGAACAAATTTATCGTGGAGGGGATTTTACAAAAAGGATTACGGCGTGCATTGCCTGCCATGGGCCTAAAGGAACGGGAAATGCTCAAGCGGGCTTTCCGGTGCTTTCAGGTCAACATGCTGCATATACCGTGTTGCAATTGAATGCATTTAAAGACGGTAAGAGAAGAAATGATTTAAACCATATCATGCAAGATATTAGTAGTAGAATGAGTCAGGATGATATGGAAGCAGTTGCACATTATATTGAAGGGTTACATTAGGAAACTAAATTATGTTAAAAAAATTAATCGCTGTACTCTTACTCTTACCCGCAATGGCTCTTGCCGCGTCATTTGTTGAAGGTAAGGACTATCAAGTTGTTACTAATCCCCAAGCAGCAAACAATAAAAATAAAACGCCCATCATCGAAGAGTTTTTTAGCTATGGCTGTCCTTGGTGTTACAAAATAGAAGCACCTCTGGATGTATGGGTGAGTAAAATGGGTAACAACATTCAGTTCGAACGCGTCCCAGTGGTCTTCAAACCTTCTTGGGAGCTTTATGCGAAAGCTTATTATACTGCAAAAACACTAGCACTTTCGGATAAGATGGATCTTTTACTCTTCAAGGCCATACAAGAAGATAGAAAAACTTTAGATTCAAAACAAGCCATGATCAATTTCTTCGTTACCCAAGGTGTTGATAAAGAAATTGCGAAAAGCGCTTTTGAAAATTCACCAACAATAGATATGCGTGTACAAAATGGTATGAGCCTCATGGGCACTTATCAAATTAATGCTGTTCCCGCTTTTGTAGTGAATAATAAATATAAAACAGATTTACAAATGGCTGGCAACCCAGAGCGTTTATTGGAAATATTGAATTACCTCACTCGCAAAGGGTAAATTTTTCGCTCTTTTACGTCAACGTAGCGTACCCGAAAAGTAAAGTAGGCTGGGCTGACAAGCCCAGCACTTGCTTACCCTTATGTTGTTTTACAGCTGGGCTTATCAGCTCAGCCATGTACTGTTCACACACATATGTTTACGTCGATGAGTACGCCATATTTAAACGACATTGGTTACGGTCGGTTTCTGGGATATCGGTTCTTTTGCCGTGGATAAGCCCTTCACACCTGCGAACACATTCGTTATCTCATCTAATGTCTGCTTTAACATTTTTGATAATGGACTTGAAGCAAATATACTCTTAAAAGGGTTTTCTTGCTCATGGAGTTCATCCGCTCTGTTCTTGATCCCTAAAACGCCACTATAAAATGCAACCAACTCTTCTACACTTTTGTAATAAAATAATTTTCTAAAATAAGTTTCATACTCTTTTCTTAACGCTTTCTCCTTATCAACAGGTAAAACGGCTTGTTCTGTAAAAAAATTTTTATGATCTAGAGGTGCCATTTCTTTTAAGTAATCTACGAAATACCTTTCTACGGCGGCTTTAATTTTATCCAGTTGCTTGCGAATATATATTTGCTTCACGAGCTGAGTAAACGGTTGCTCAACGTTCAATTTTTTAAACGCAGAAACATCTATATAATCGAGTCCCAATTCATCAGCAAGTTTAAGTGCTTGCTCCACAGATACTTCCCGACGTTGCTCCAAATCTGCTTTACAGCCAAGGAGTATCATGGGTACATTTTTTTTAGCCCGTAAACTATCTACATATTCGCGCGTATGTTGTAAAGAGTCTTTTCGGGTTAGATCAAAACAAATCAAAGCAGCATCTACATTAGAAAAATAGGAGCCAACTACTTTTTGTAATCTTGGAGCACCCGATGCATCCCAGATACGTAATTGTATTTTTTTATTAAAGTCATTAATCCATTTTATTCTTTGATCAACTCCCATTGTGTCCATATATTCACCAATAGGGTGGAGAGTACCGCCACAATAGACATGCATCAAACTGGATTTTCCAACCGCATTATCTCCTAAAAGAATGATCTTGAAGTGCTCATCGTATTCTCTTTTTTGTTCCATAGTAATCACCTTAGATCAGCTTGAACAAAAATAATAACGAATTATTGGTTTTAATTTAAGTGTTCTTTGAACTAATCGTCATTTATTTTGGAGGAAGACAATGAAAGCCGTTTTAAGGATATAAAGGCGCTTATTAGGCGCCTTTACCAGGGTTTTCCAAACTGAGGATACCGGTATTAAAATCATAAGCAAAAATCTCAGCATAACGCCCCCAGTCAATCATGGTGCGTAATACTCTGTCGGCTTCTTTTTCACTTAAATAATCTTCAAGTTTACTTAAAAACCGTTCTTCGGAAACTCTATGGCCTACTTTTTCATCGAGAATCCGTCGTATATGGCGTGCAAGAGGTACCTTTTCCAATAATCTTTGCGCAAATAATTGCTTACGCTCTTGAAGATCAGCCTCAGCAAATTGCTTCCCTAAGTCACTTAATTGAATATCCCCTGCAGAAACTTTAGCAAAACCTAATATTTCCAAAGTTTCGAGAATAGGGAACAGATCATCAATGTTCATCATTAACTCATCTGCAAGCTCTGGTAAATCAATCCGTTCTTCAAAAGAAGTCATCGTCTCAATCAGACCCGTCAATTCTGAAGGTTCTACATCAGGCAAGCGATATCCCAAGCCGATTTGTCGCTCTCTTTGTGCGCGTTTTGCCTTTTCTTTGGGGCCTGTTGTCATTAAGGTATAAATTTTATCAACCAAGGCCCGAAACTCAGGAGATTCAGGCTCACGTGGCTGTGGTAAAGTAACCGGTAATTCAGCACGAATGTATCCGGGATCATTACCAAAAATTACAATTCTATCGGCTAATGTGGCGGCTTCTTCGATATTATGAGTCACTAATAAAATACCATTGGTATTGGTTTTCTTTTCCTTCCATAGCTCCAATAAATCGGACTTTAGGTTTTCTGCAGTAAGGACATCAAGTGCAGAAAAAGGCTCATCCATTAATAAGACATCTGGGTTAATGACTAGCGCACGCGCAAAACCAACACGTTGCCGCATGCCTCCAGAAAGCTCTTTAGGAAACGCGGATTCAAAGCCGTCAAGGCCAATAATATCAATTGCTTCAATCGCACGATGTCTGCGCTCTTCGCGATTTACACCTTGTGCCTCAAGGCCCAGCTCCACATTTTCTAGTACGGTAAGCCAGGGCATCAGCGCAAAAGACTGAAAAACCATCGCAATCCCATCAACAGGGCGGGTAACCGGTTTGCCTCTATAAGTTACTGTGCCACTGGTAGGCGTTATAAGGCCCGCGATAATACGCAACAATGTAGACTTTCCCGAACCGGATTTACCTAATAATGCGACAATTTCACCTTCTTGCAGTTTAAAATTTACATCCTCAAGTACCAGCAGATCTTGTTCGGCTGCCTTTTTAAATGACTTGCGCAAGCTTTCTATAGCAATAATGGTTTCAGACATAGATATCTTTTAATTAAAGTTAAAACGTTCTTCCGCCAGTCGATAGAGCGGACGCCAAATCAAATGGTTAAAAGTAAGCACATACAAGCACATCATCCCAGTACCTAAAGCAATCTTGGGGAAATCCCCCGTTGCTGTACTGGCTTGAATGTACTCACCCAAGCCAGTGGCTCTCAGAGTTGTATCCCCCCAACTCACGAATTCTGCCACAATACTGGCGTTCCATGCACCACCAGCTGCGGTGATTGCGCCAGTAATATAAAAGGGGAAAATTCCTGGCAACGCCAACCTTTTCCACCAAAGCCATCCCTTCAAACCAAAATTATCTGCGGCAAGATAAAGCTCACGCGGAATACTCGATGCGCCTGCAATCACATTAAATAAAATATACCATTGGGTTCCAAGTATCATGAGAGGCGTCACCCATATTTCTACATTTAAATGAAACGCGACAATAGCAATGACAAATAAAGGATAGAATAAATTCGCGGGAAACGCTGCAACAAATTGGATGACAGGTTGTATTTTTTGTGCAATTCTTGGCCTTAAACCAATCCACACACCTATTGGAATCCAAATTAAAGAACTCAGGAAAATCAAACAAAGGACGCGTGTACCCGTTGCCGCACCAAGCAAAAACACATGCAAAATATCACTAACTTTCAATTCAGCGAGGATAAAGCGCAACAAAAACCACCCACCCGAACAAACGCTGAGTAAAACCAAAATGCTCAAAAAGCGATCTAAGAGCTTCTGTCTTTTAAAATCAACTTCTTTAATTGCTTTAGCCTCGTTGATCCTAAGCCAGCGCGCATTAACAAAATGATCGGTACAAATACCGATGATTTCAGCAAACTGCTTCATTAGCCGACTACCGCGTATCCAGTCCACTAACCAAGATTGATATTCAGCTTCATCGTGAGACTGCTCTGTTTTAAATTTTTCGGACCAGGCAATTAAAGGCCGGAAAAATATTTGATCGTATAAAAAAATAACAATCACCATCGCCAAAATGGCATAACCTACTGCATGTATATCGCGTTGCTGGATGGCTAAAGCAATGTAAGAGCCTACCCCCGGTAACCTGATGTCTTGATGCGCGACAGAAATTGCTTCTGATAAAACCACAAAAAACCAACTTGCAGACATAGAAACCATCATGTTCCACAATAAGCTCGACATAGAAAAAGGCACTTCCAATTTCCAGAAACGTTGCCATGCCGAAAGTCGGAACATAGAGGAAACTTCTTGTAAATCATGTGGCAAAGTTTTTAATGATTGATAAAAACCAAAAGTCATATTCCATACTTGCGCGCAAAAAATGGCAAAAATGGAGGCACATTCAGGTCCCAATAAACTGTTAGGAAATAGACGGATAAATCCAGTCACTGTAATGGATAAAAAACTAAGTACCGGAATGGATTGCAAAATATCGATAGCAGGAATAATGATTTGTTCTGCGCGTCGATTTTTAGCAGCCCAAAGCCCTATAATGAATGTAAAAATGATTGAAAAAAACAATGCAATAAACATACGCAACACCGTACGTAATGCATAAAACGGTAGGTTGGCAGGATCTAAAGAAATAGGTATCTGTTGTCCTAATCGATAAGGAGTGGCCATTTGTGAGCCTGCCCAACCCAAAAAGAACAAGATGGAAAAAACAAGAACAAGAAGCAACAAATCCCAACGATTTATATATCGGCCAAATCTATCAGGATTAGCAAAGTAGAACCGACTTTCTCGCACCATGCCTCCTTAATAACTTTGTCGACACCAGAATACACTCTGCAACTTATTAATCACGCAGTATAGGCCTGTGTACAATTCTACTGCCTTGGCAAAATGAAGAATTGTAAATAGGCCTTATTTTTATTGAAAAAGCAATGAAACGCACAATAACATCAACATAAACCCTGGTATGTCAAATGGTGACACAGGATTAGTTCTATTGGTGCGAGTTCAGCTGCTTATTTTAAGGATAGTAAAATACCATAAAGATGGCTTAATCGATAGCTTGAAGCAGCTGAATATAACGCTTTTCTATGCAATAATGGCATTTTAAATCTTATAAAAAATATAGTCCTCAAGATTCGCAGATAAAAAATTGTAAATAAAATAACGAGTAAATTATTAAAGTACATTAATATTCAATAAGTTACCCACTTTACTTTATTCAAGTCAGATTTAAATAAGAAAAATTTGATTAAAAACTGAACTTTTTGTTAATTTATGTGTCAAACATAGTGAGCATTTCCCCCGAATGCTTAGCTCCGCTTTACCCCCTCTTAAGCGGGGCAATGTTTGGATTATTATCTAAACATCCAATTTGCCCCGGCGCAGCCGGGGATTTTTTTGTGCATCGAATCTTGGTGGAAAGTCAGATTTGAGTTCTTTTTTCGTTTAAGATCAGCCAAATATAACTTTCCAATGTTACACTATGAGTTCATTCCAATAATTGATTAGATCTGAAAACAGGCCTACACTAAAAACCTATTTTTTAGGGTACAAGGGATCATGCGCATGAACAAAAAATTAGCTTTTATTCTATTATCATTTTTCTTCCAATTCAGTTATGCACAATCAGAACAGGCGGAACTATCTGTTTGGGTCAATGAAGCTATTGTTGCTACATATACCTACAGCTATCAAAATTATCTCGAAGATCAAAAGAAAATAGCCAAATATTTTACTGCTGATGGCTGGATTGCCTTCAATAAGGCTTTAAATGCTTCCAAATTGCCAGAAGCTGTGCAAAAAAATCAATATAGAGTGAGCTCGGTAGCAACTGAACCACCAGTAATCACAAACATTGATCCAACGCATTGGAAAGCAACCATGCGCTTATTGGTCGTATACCAGAATCCCCAGTATCAACAACGGCAACATCTGAAAATCAATATTAATTTTATAGCCGCACCGTCAGGCCAAGGGGTACGCGGATACAGCATGACTAATTTGCAGTCCGTAGCAACTAAACCCTCTTGTAAATGCATTATTGAAGAGGAAAGCGAACCAGCAACGCCAGTGCCAAATACTCCCGCTACGGATACACCCCCAACAAACTCGCCAGCTGCAAACCCACCTACGCCAAATAACGCCACACAATAAGACCTAGGTGCACGACAATTAACATACCAATCAAAATCAAAATAATATTTAATTTGCTTGGTATGGTTACGTCTAAAGCGGATTGCTCAGGCTGATTAGGATTATAATAAACATCAATTTCTGCATTTTCTTGAAAAGCTACGGCTGCTTTATAGGCTACACTACGGGAATATTTGCTATTTGGATTATTATGCGCTGTATCTAAAAACAGATATTCCCCGATCAAACTCTGCTCATTAACCTGATATGTGTATTCAATTTTAGGCCAAACACTATGGCCTACCTTTGTCCATTCACAGGCCGTAATTTGCCCTTTAACTTTTAGCCATGATTGCGCCTGCAGCAAAAGTTGACGATCACGCCAGAAATGTCTAAAGAGTATTAACAGAAAGAGCAACCATCCTAAATCTAGCATCCAACGCCAAACATTTAGCCCTGTCATTAAAGTAGTCCTAAGAAATATGCAGTATGCAATATACAGTATATATCGCAATAGGTATAATCACCCACATCAAAGTGATTGAAAAAGGACGTACTATGATTGCTAAAACCCCCCTTCACGCCACACATCAAGAATGTGGTGCTAAAATGGTTGATTTTCATGGCTGGGAAATGCCGTTGCATTATGGATCTCAGCTTAATGAACATCATTATGTTCGCCAAGATGCCGGCATGTTTGATGTCTCGCATATGACGATTGTTGACATACTTGGCGCTGGCGGTCGTCAATTTTTACGCAAGCTTTTAACAAACGACGTAGATCAACTCGCGCACAATGGGAAAGCGCTTTACAGTTGTATGTGCAACGAACACGGCGGCATTCTTGACGATCTCATCGTTTATCAACGGGCTTCAGATAACTATAGAGTCGTTCTAAATTCAGCAACGCGACAAAATGATTTAGCCTGGATTCGCAAAAAAAGTGAAGGCTTCGCTGTTGGTCTACAAGAACGAAGAGACTTGGCCATGATTGCCATCCAAGGACCTAATGCAATAGAAAAAACATTGAAAATTCTTAATCCCGCACAAATTGATGCGGTATCGACACTCACTCATTTTGAATGTGTCGATGTGGAACAATGGTTTTTTGCACGCACTGGATATACTGGGGAAGATGGATTTGAAATCATCGCGCCTCAAGAGTCCATAGTTCAATTATGGAATAGCTTAGTGCAGGTGGGTGTACATCCCTGTGGATTAGGTGCTCGCGATACACTGCGACTGGAAGCAGGTATGCTACTTTACGGCCAGGATATGGACATAACCACTAACCCCTTAGAATCAGGGCTTGCCTGGACCATTAAATGGGAGCCTACTGATCGTGATTTTATCGGCATGGGCGCCTTGTTCTCCCAAAAGCAAATAGGAATCAAGCGAAAAATGGTAGGACTTACCTTGTTGGATAAAGGAATTATGCGCCATGGACAAAAAGTGATAATTCCAGGTTGTGCAGATGGAATTATTACGAGTGGAAGCTATTCCCCCACTTTGGAAAAATCCATTGCTTTAGCACGTGTTCCACTTGAAACAGGTGATGAAGTCATGGTTGATATTCGTGGCAAATTAGTTCCGGCAAAAGTAGGTAAACCACGTTTTGTTAAATCAGGAAAAGCACTTTAAAATGAGAACTTGTAATCTGGATAAAACGATGTAGAACTAAAGTCGATGCGACTGACTCGAAGTTCCACTTTTGCTTCATCTAGGCTATATATTAATAAGGACAATACGAATGAATGAATTAAAATTCACAAACACCCATGAATGGCTAAAAGAAGAACAAAATGAAGTAACCGTAGGCATTACTGATCATGCACAACAATTATTGGGTGACATGGTTTTTGTAGAATTACCTGAAGTAGGTGATGAAGTGAGCGCAGGTGAAGAGTTAGGTGTTGTCGAGTCAGTAAAAGCTGCCTCTGACTTCTATTCCCCCATAAGTGGTATCGTTACTGCCGTTAATGAAGTAGTCGTTGAAAATCCGGCTCTTGTCAATTCTGATCCTTATGCTGCTGGTTGGCTTGTCAAGCTAAAGCCAAGCCATCCCAGTGAAATTGATAGTTTATTAACTGCCGAACAATATCAAAATGAGATAGCTGAGGAACATTAATATGCCCTATATCCCACACACTCCTGAAGACAGCAAAATGATGCTTGACGCTATTGGCGCGCAAGATACTCAAACTTTATTTGATGAAATTCCATTATCTCTGCAATATGCAGGATTTCAAAATATACCTGCCGGTGTCAATGAAATGGATATGCTAAAAGAAGCACAAGCACTGGCAAATAAAAATCGTAATGGAATTTGCTTTATGGGCGCAGGATGCTATGAGCATCATATACCTGCAGCGGTGTGGGATATTGCTTCACGTGGCGAATTCTTAACAGCATATACTCCTTACCAAGCCGAAGCCAGCCAAGGCACGTTACAATTGCTCTACGAATACCAAACCATGATCTGCGAATTAACCGGCATGGAAGTAGCGAATGCATCCATGTACGATGGGGCTACAGCACTTGCTGAAGCCATTTTGATGGCAGTGCGCCTCAATAAACACAGTAAAACAAATCGTGTATTAATTCCTGGGACGATTCATCCTTTCTACCGCGAAACCATTGAAACCATTCTGCAAACCCAACACATTGAAGTAATTACTTTGCCTTTTGATGAACAACAAGGTATTACTTCTCTTGCTGCATTGGCGCAATATACTGGAGAAGACATTACTGCACTGGTTATTGCACAACCTAATTTTTTTGGCTGCCTGGAAAAAGTAGATGAACTTAGTGATTGGGCGCATCAAAACAAAACAGTCAGCGTCGCCTGCGTCAACCCTGTATCGCTTGCCTTATTAAAACCACCAGGATCTTGGGGCAATCATGGGGTAGACATTGCCTGTGGCGAAGGTCAGCCTTTAGGTGCACCTATGGCATCAGGCGGTCCTTATTTTGGTTTTTTAAGTACGCGGATGACACATGTGCGCCAAATGCCTGGACGCATCATCGGTTGCACTGTGGACAAAGATGGGAAAAGAGGGTTTACCTTAACCTTACAGGCTCGTGAACAGCATATACGTCGTGCCAAAGCAACCTCAAATATTTGTACTAATCAGGGTTTATTGGTTACAGCGGCAACCATTCACATGAGCCTTTTAGGTGCAGAAGGTTTACAACAAGTTGCAAGCCAATGCCACCATAATACTCATGAACTAGTGGATGCCTTAATAAAAATTGATGGCGTAGAACAGGTTTTTAGCGCCCCTTATTTTCATGAAGCATTGCTGAAACTCAATCAACCTGTTGAACAGGTATTAAAGCAATTAGCGAATGCAGGAATCACCGGCGGTTATGCTCCAGAGGTTCATTACCCCCAATTGGCGAATACCCTATTAATTTGCGCGACAGAAATGCGTACTGCAGAGGAAATAGCGTTTTATGCCAAAACGTTGAAATCCATTTTGTCTCAGCGAGGTGTTCCATGTTTGTAATTCAGTTAACCTATTTAGTTCCTCTAAGTGAAGTAGATAAGTACCTGCAAGCACACAGAGAATTTCTTGATTACTATTATAAACAAGGTTTATTGCTGGCCTCAGGTCCTATGAAACCTCGTACTGGTGGAATCATTATTGCCGCATCAAATGATCGAGCTTATCTCGAATCCATATTCAAACAAGACCCCTATTATCTGACGGAGATTGCGGAGTATCAGTTTATTGAATTTACTCCAGTCCTTCATCGAGCTGAACTTAAAGAACTTATTCAAAAAATGGAAGGCAAATTATGTTGATTTTTGAATTATCTAAAAAAGATCGTCAGGCAACTGCCCAAGCACCCAAAACCTCAATCAGTAAATACACCATTCCTGCTGAATTGCAGCGAAAAACGCCCCCGAAAATGCCTGCCTGCTCCGAATTACAGGTGGTAAGACATTTTACGCGCTTATCCCATAAAAATTTCTCGATTGACAGTAATTTTTATCCGCTGGGTTCATGCACGATGAAATACAACCCTCGAGGAGTTCACAAAGCCGCGTCTATGGCGAATTTTCTTAACCGCCATCCCCTGGCAACAGAGGATAACAGCCAAGGTTTCCTGGAGTCATTATACCGCTTGCAAGAAAATATTGCTGAAATTACCGGGATGGCCGGTGTTTCCTTAACGCCTATGGCGGGATCACAAGGAGAGTTTGCTGGAGTTGCGATGATAAAAGCCTATCATCAATCTCGAGGTGACACTGCCCGTGATGAAATCCTGATTCCTGATGCAGCACATGGTACAAACCCAGCCTCTGCAGTCATGTGTGGTTTTAAAATCGTTGAAATAGCAACCGCTGCAGACGGGGATATCGATCTTGAAGAATTAAAAAGCAAACTTGGCCCCAAAACAGCAGGTATTATGCTGACCAATCCCTCTACTTTGGGCTTGTTCATGCGCCAAATTAAAGAGATAGCGGCACTGGTGCACCAGGCAGGTGGTTTACTGTATTACGATGGCGCCAATCTCAATGCTATTTTAGGAAAAGTAAGACCTGGAGACATGGGCTTTGATGTCATGCACTTAAACTTACATAAAACATTTGCTACACCGCATGGTGGAGGTGGTCCTGGTGCCGGCCCTGTGGCTGTCGGTAAGCGCTTGCTTCCCTTCATGCCTTTACCAATAGTGAAAAAAACTGACTCCGGATATCAATGGGCAACCCGGCAAGATTATCCACAAAGTATTGGCCGCCTATCCTGTTTCATGGGAAATGCAGGTATTTTACTGCGTGCCTATTTTTACATGCGTGTACTTGGTAAAGAAGGGTTACTCCGTGTTTCGGAATATGCAACCTTAAATGCAAATTATCTGCTCAAAGAACTCACTAAAGCAGGTTTTACTGCAGCCTATCCAAGCCGACGTGCTTCTCATGAGTTTATTCTTACTCTAAGTCCAGAAAAGAAAGTATACGGCGTTACTGCCATGGATTTTGCTAAACGCTTATTGGATTATGGTGTTCATGCGCCAACGACATATTTCCCGCTACTCATTCCAGAATGTCTGCTGATTGAGCCTACAGAAACTGAGAGCAAGGAAGAGTTAGACCAATTTGTGCATATCATGAAAACTATTAGAGAAGAAGCAGTCGCAAATCCTAATTTACTGAAAGAAGCACCACATACGCTACCTGTCAAACGACTGGATGATGTAAAGGCCGCTCGCGAGTTAGATTTAAATTATTTCGCACATAAAAAATCCCAAGAGAAGTAATAAATTTCCCCTTCTCCTGGGGGGAAAAACGCCCTCTCCCGCTCCCTATTCCACTTGTAGGAGTGGGGATTTTTCTGATTTAATAATCATTAATAAAACACATAGCGTGTGTCTTGTGCATCAATCTTATTAGGTCTATAACTATAAGATAGAATTAAAAATTTAGGTTCCATCTGCGTTCCAGATTGACGCGTCCAATGATGGTAAATGACAATGATATGTGACCTCTTCGGAAATCCGCTGAGGAGGATGAAGTGCAAGGAGAAACGGCGCGATGAGGATTCGACACCGGATCGCCAACGCAATTCGCCCCCGCAGTAGCGTTTCTGCAGAGACCATTTAAGGAACAGAATAAAGTGCCCCCAAAGAGCCTTACAGTTCTCCACTTTCTGTTACAAGACATACAAGTTTGTATGGACCTCAACTATATAGAGAAAGTGCTGCCTTTGCCTATGTTAGAGCTTGTTCCGTCTTGCCCAGACTATTTTGTTGGGTTAATGAATCTCAAAAATAAATGCATCCCTGTGCTTGATTTAGCAATTTGTACAGGCTTAGCACGCAATGAACAATACTCATTAAATATACCGATTCTCTTGTGTTCCGATGGAATACATCAAATTGGTCTAATTGTTGACAAAGTACTTGGCTTAAGCGATATCGATCAACAGCAAATCGAAGTGCATGAAGAATTTACAAATAATAACTCACCTTTTTTTGGTGCCATCACACTAGAAACCAGTGTTTCATTATTGCTCGACGTCAATTGGATTTTTGCGCTCAAATTAGCGCAAGAAATCAGCAAGTTGGGCGCTAATCATGAGTAATAGAACATGGGCAATAATACATTGAATGACGTAAAAATACTTGAACCTGCATTTATGGAATTAATCCATAATCGCTATGGGCTGGTAATCCATGTGAATCAAGCTCAAGAGTTAGCAAAAACCATTGCAACAGCATGCAATAAATTCAATTATCAACCTCAAGAATACTTGCAGCAATTAAAAAACTGCTCCAGTAACTCCTCTTTATTGGCTGATTTAGTCGCAGCAATTACCGTAGGAGAAAGCTATTTTTTCCGTGATAAAAGCCAAATGTATTTACTTGAGAGTAAACTTTTACCTGATTTGATAAAACACAAGGCACACGATTTTACTTTAAAAATTTGGAGTGCGGGTTGCTCTTCAGGCGAAGAAATATATACCCTCGCCATGTTGTTGGCAGAACTCATACCCAATATTGATATATGGGACCTCTATTTATTAGGCACCGATATCAATACCACAGCGCTGCAAAAAGCAACTAAAGCGACTTATGGACAGTGGTCCATGCGTTCTATTCCTGAGAAATATCTACAACGTTATTTCTTAAAAAATGGCCGTACCTATGATCTTTCACCAGAAATTCGCAATTTAGTGCAGTTTAAATACCTTAACTTATGCGATAACAGCTATCCATCCATAATTAATGGAATATTTGAGGTGGATTTAATTTTATGTCGCAATGTGCTTATTTATTTTGATAATGAGCTTGCCACAAAAATTATGCAAAAGCTCAGTGCATGTATGACTAAAAACGCTTATCTTATACTGGGTGCATCAGATCCTATTGTGACAACAGGGACAAATCTTGTCTTTCATCATGATGGTGCAATCTATTTCTCACTTGATAGCGAAACAAAGAAGGATTTTGAATGATGACTAAAGAACAAAAACAAGCCTCATCATTGATGCCCCAAAGTGAGGCCGCACTTCAGATCCTGCAAGCACGAGCCAAGCAACTTGCAAAACAGGAAATTGATACCAGCAAAAATCATGGCATTTCTTTTATTCGCTTCAGACTTGGCCAAAATGAAAGCTATGGAGTTGCTTATCAGTATGTACAAGAAATTTTGCATAATGCATCAATGGAGCGACCTCCTTTTGTGCCCCATTTTATCGCTGGAGTACTCAATTGGCGTGGCGCATTAATTACGGTGGTTGATCTCGCTAAATTTTTTCATCCTCGTCAGGCCGAGCATCGTGTGCAACAGGATAATAAATTTGTAATTGTTATCCAGGCAAACAATATAACTCTCGGCTTACTTGCAAATCAGGTTGAAGGCAGCGAAACTTATCGACCAGACCAATTAGCATCACCCTTATCCGCTGCCAATGTTGCGAATCCGGAATATATTCTAGGTTTGCATCATGCAGTGACTGCAATCATTAATATCGAAACGATAATACCCAGCTTAAACCAGGAAATTAAAATGCGTTTATACAAGACAGGAGAGTCTCATGGAAACTAATGGTAATGAAAGACGCTTTGTTATTACGGTACGCGCCCGATTACTTATTGGCTTTATGACTCTTAGCCTGCCTTTATTGATATTAATGTTATTTTTGATACCCAAAGTCGATACCGTCGTCTTTCTAAGTCAAAAAATCCGTAGTGAAAACTTACCCCAAATTCTTGATAGTCAAATTTTCCAAGCGCAAGACGTAGTTGAACACTGGGCAATGACTGGAGATGAGAACTCGAAAATACATTTTGCACGTCTATGGGATGATATCAATAATATTAGAAGCCAGTGGGATGAAGCAATGCATACACTCGGTAATAAAAAATTGCAAGAACAGTGGGATAAATTACAAGATTTATACCTCTCACTTTACGATGAGCAATCATCCATAATAAATGTGCCTAGAAACCCCAATGATCCTAATAATGTAGCAAACAGTAGGAATAAGACAAAAGAAGTTAAGCATAACATGCTTAACCTTATCTTAGGGAACTATTCTGCAGAATCGGGCAAACGAAGTGGTGGCATATATGTCCTTTTAGGGAATGAAGTTGAAAAAAATGCCAGCCTAATTAGTAGCTGCTTAAACACGTTAAAGACAACCGCTTATTGGCTATTAAGCCTTACTATTATTTTAACCATTTTAGTTCCCTATTTAACCCAGCAAGCGATTGCAGGTCCCGTTGACAAAGCAATTAATATTGCCGAGCGAATTGCTGCGGGTGAACGTGATGTAGTCATCCATATTCCCTCTGCAGATAAATTAGGAAAATTGCTTTTGTCGCTTAAAACCATGCAGGAAGCGATTAGGAAAAATGAAGAAATCTTGCGCACAAAAGAAGAAGAGTCACGCGAATTATTTGAAAAACTGGTTAATTCATCGAAAAAATTTAGGCTGCATAGCAGTAAAGTTGCGGCAGGAGATCTCAGAGAACGCCTGCAAATTGATAAAGAAGACATCCTGCAAGAGTTGGGAAAAGATTTAAATTCGATGACCGATGGTTTGGCCTCAATTACCAAAAAAATTACTACGGTCAGCAATGATATAGTTACTATGGTTGAGACCGTACTCACCTCCGCAAATGAACAAGCTGAAGGGATTACGTCACAAGCCTCTGCCATTAATGAAATCAGTGCTTCATTAGAGGAAATTGATAAAAGCTCAAAACAAACCATGACCAAAGCACAAACTCTGCGTGAAGTGGCTAAAAATACATATGAACAAGGGAAACTCGGTACCGAGTCCGTTGAGCAAAGTATTCAAGGCATTAAAGCGTCAGAAGAAAAAATGAAGCTTATCGCACAAACCATTCTTGATTTAAGTAATCACACACAACAAATTGGTGATATTACCTCCGTGGTCAATACCCTATCGCAACAATCAAAGATGTTGGCATTAAATGCATCGATTGAGGCATCAAAAGCCGGAGAGGCTGGAAAAGGTTTTGCGGCGGTAGCCACCGAAGTAAGAAATCTTGCTGAGCAATCAGAACAGTCAACGGTGCAAGTACAAAAAATTCTTGAAGACATTCGACGTACTACTGAAAAAGCAGTCACCGTGACTGAAGAAGGAACAAGGACCCTTGATTCCGGAACAAAGCTCATCGAAAAAGCCGGCCAAGTCATTCAGACACTGAGCAAAATGCTTAATGAAGCTGCTATTTCAAGCCAACACATTGAGGTGGCCATTCGCCAAGAGGCGGTCGGCATAGAACAAATTGTTGAGAGCATGAATGAAATAAATCGCACGACCTCAACTTTTTCAAGTGGCATAAAAGAGATGATGGCGTTTATTCAGAATTTGGATAATATTGCCAAACATCTAAAAGATGATGTGGATACTTATAAAGTTTAGGGGATCCAATGGCTCCAGACGAGCATTTATTAAAAGAGTTGCTTGAAACATTCAGCACAGAGCTTGAATCATTACTGACTATCATCACTGATAATTTAAAAGAATTTGACCGTGATGAATCAGCAGCTGATTTAAGTCCCATGCAGGAAGAAATTTCGCGAGCAGGGCGTAATATTAAGGTCTCAGCACTTTCTATTGGTATCAATGACCTGGGGAATATGGCTGCGTGCATTGAACAACTGTTTGCACCTTCCCAGAAGGTCGCCGCAGAAGTCATAAGTTTAACATTTCACGCCGTAGATGGAATGCGCGAGATCCTATATGATTTTATAGAAAAAAAACCTCACTCATCTGCGCTTGATGAATTATTACATCAATTACAAAATGCACTCATCGATAAAGAGCAAGTAGCAGCACCCACCACTGGAGGAAAATCTACGGTCCCCGAAAATCTAGCCGCTGAAACAACAACCGCCTCTAAAACAGTGGATAATGAATTCATTAAAAAAATTGTTGAGACATTCAAATCAGAACTCCAGGAAAATTTAATCACGATTACTGATGGTTTGCTACAGCTTGAAAAGGGAACAAAATCAGAACAAGATTTTCAGAATGTGCTCAAAGAAATTTTTCGGATTGCCCATAACATCAAAGGATCTGCACGTGGTATAGGAGCTCATGATGTCGGTGAGATTGCCCATCATATAGAAACATTATTTATAGCCATTCAGAAAAAAAATGTAAAAATTTCTTCAGAACTCATTAATCTTTGTCTGCAATCGATCGATTACATGAATGAAGCAATGCAATGCTACAGCGAGCAAAAACCACTGTCTTTTGATTTAAACAAACACTTACTGCAACTGCAACAATACACAAAGCTATCTGCTGAAGACATATTGCCTACATCAGAACTACATGAGCAATACATGTCAGCTCTTGCACATGCTCCAGGGGCTCAAGAACTACACGCTAAAGCCAGTGAATTTGAATCAATACGCGTCTCTTTACAAAATTTAGATAGCGTTTCATTTTATACAGAAGAAATTCAATCCATTAAACTTGCTATTGAAGAATATTATTCCAAACTGGCTAAAATGAATTTCAAAATCGATGACCTGCTCCTTTCGTGGAAAAAAAATAGAGCCTATTTTAAAACGCTTGCTGAAGATAAAAACGAACCAATAGATTATCTATTCTCGACAAATTTCGTTGAATTATCTGAAATCAATAATTCAATTCACTTAATGCAAAGAGAAATGTATTTGTCTATTAATGAATTATCTCTTCTGTTAACTTCACTACAAGATGAAATTCGCACCTTACGCCTTATCCCAGTCTCCGCACAATTACGTTATTTACCACGAACTGTCCGTGATTTGGCTCAAGAATTAAACAAGCAAGTCAATCTTGAAATAAACAGTAATGATGTAAAAATTGATAAGATAATCCTAGATGGTTTAAAAGATCCAATTATGCATCTTTTACGCAATGCAATTGATCACGGTATAGAAAAAGCAGAGATTCGTGAAGCAGCTGGGAAGTCGTCACAAGGCAATATTCAGATCAAGGTCAGTCAGGAAGACAACCAAATTGTGTTCAAAATAATTGATGATGGCGCCGGCATTAGGACAGATGATTTGAGTCGTATTGCACTGCAAAAAAATATGGTGACACAAGCTGAGCTAGGAAATATGAAGAAAGAAGATCTTTACGAGCTCATGTTTCGACCTGGTTTCTCTACCCGTGAAGTGGCAACCGATATTTCTGGTCGAGGCATAGGCCTGGATGCAGTCCGCTCCAATTTGCTGCGTTTAAAAGGTCAGGTTAGTGTTGAAAGCCAACTCGGTAAAGGTACGACCTTTTATCTGAAAGTTCCATTCACATTAGCCACTGAACGGGGGTTGATTATCTCCTGTTGCAATCAAGTATTTGTACTGCTTACCAACTCAGTGGAAGGTGTCATGTTGTTAAAAAAACATGAGATTATAAACGTGGAGGGTATCCCTTCCATTCTTGTCAAAGAACAACCCGTTTTGTTATGCTCTTTATCTAAGGCACTGCATCTTGATGAAAAGAAACAGAATTTTAAAGAATATATCTCGGTTATTGTAATCAAAAATAATGAAGACCGAATTGCCTTGTTTGTCGATGAAATTATTGGTGAAAGGGAAATTGTACTCAAACCCTTACAAGAACCACTAACCAATATACCTTGCATTATCGGAGCGACCTTAACAGGAAGCAATCAAATTAATTTCGTATTAAATTCTGCTGAAATAATTAAGCGAATGTTGCTATAGTGAGTACTACCTATGATAAAAATTTTAATTACCGATGACTCACCAACAGAAGCTGCATTAATTCAACACATCATAGAATCTGAAGAAGACATGCAAGTCATTGGTATTGCAAAAAATGGCCAAGAAGCAATTGAATTAGCTGAAAAATTAAAACCCGACCTCATTACGATGGACATTCAAATGCCAATCATGGATGGGCTTGAGGCAACACGCATTATTATGGCGCACAATCCAAGACCCATTGTTGTGATAAGCTCTATGGTGAATGATGAATCAATACATGCTACGTTCCATATTCTGGAAGCAGGAGCATTAACTGCTTTAACAAAACCGGTGAATGTATTTTCTCCTTCATTTGAAGAAAGCAGACAACACATCGTGGATATCCTACGCAGTCTTTCTGAGATTCGTGTTATTAAAATACCCTTGAAGAAACATTTGAATCTTGATGAAAGCAAAAAGCATAAGATAGAACATACTAAAGAGAATCATTACGAAATTATCGCGATGGGGGCCTCGGTTGGCGGACCTATGGCATTGAAGACGATTCTCTCGCAATTAACTCCGGACTTTCCTTTACCCATTATGGTTGTTCAACACATGAGTAGTGGTTTTATCCGCGGATTTGCCCAATGGCTAGGAGAACATATAAGCCTTAAAGTAAAAAATGCAGTCGATCATGAACCACTTGAAAAGGGAACTGTATATATAGCTCCTGAACACAAACATATGATAGTTGAACGTGTTCACGAACAATTGGTATGTAAGTTAGTTGATGGCGCACCTGTTTCTGGTTTTTGTCCTTCAATTACTCGACTACTGCAATCAATTGCTACGGTTTCTGGGAAAAAAGCGATTGGAATCCTGTTAACTGGGATGAGTAATGATGGCGCAGAAGGTTTATTGGAGTTAAAAGAGGCTCATGGACATACCTTGGTGCAAAATCAAGAAAGTTCCATAGTTTTTGGCATGGGGGCTGTTGCCCAGTCAATGAATGCAGTAGATCAAGTCATCGGCTTGGAACAGATTGCAAGTTACTTAACACGAATTTGTGCCACTGAAAATGAGTAACCCTTTTATGGAAAAAGAAAATCCAGTGATTTTGGTTGTGGATGATAGCGCCACCATGCGTTTAATTACCTGTAATGCATTAACCAAAGTGGGTTTTAACGTCCTGCAAGCAGAACATGGAGAGGCAGCTCTAGAATTGCTTAAAACATCAAAGCCTGATGCGATGCTACTGGATGTAGAAATGCCTGGCTTAAATGGGTTTGAAGTATGTGCCGAAATTCGCAAACTACCCGATTGGCGTTATCTGCCAATTATGATGGTTACTGGCTTAGAAGATTATGAATCAATTAATCAAGCGTTCCAAGCTGGCGCTACCGACTTTACCACCAAACCTATTAATCCGGCGCTCTTAGGATATCGGGTGCGTTATATGGTGCGTACTAATTCTTATTTTCAAGAACTACAAGTCGCGGAACAAAAAGTCCGGGTACTCAATAATGAACTCATCGATAAATTGGTCGAAATCCAGCAAAATGCAATTGCTGTAGCACGCTTTGTACCCCAAGATTTCCTGAGGGTGCTGAATCGTAAAAATATTGCAGACATAAAACTTGGCGACTGCGTTGAAAAAGAGATGTCTGTTCTTTTTTTTGATATAAAGTCCTTTACCGCAATGGCCGAACAATTATCTCCTGTTGAAATCTTCAATCTGTTTAATACGCTTATGAGTTATTTGGATCCTGCCATTCTTAAAAACTCAGGTCTTATTGATAAGTATATTGGCGATGCCATTATGGCATTGTTTAATACTGCTGACGATGCAGTTTCTGCTGCATTGGCTATGTTAGACGCATTAAATACGTTTAATACTGCTCGCGAGCGTGATGCTCTCCCCACTATTAATGCGGGAATTGGAGTAAACACCGGGAACTTGATCCTAGGTACTGTTGGTTTTGAGGCGCGCATGGATTGCAGTGTGATTAGCGATGCGGTCAATATTGCTTCTCGGCTTGAAACATTAACTCGAATTTTTAATATCGAACTTATAATTGGCGAAGAAACCTATGAACAATTACAACGAAAAGAAAAATACGATTTACGTTTCTTAGGTTTAACAACAGTAAAAGGCAAAAGCCAGCCCATCAAAATTTATGAGGTTTTTAATCATAATACCCCAGACAATGTGCAATTGAAAAAAGATTCCGCCCCTATTTTTGCTGCAGCGTTGAATCAGTATGAAGCAAAACAATTTGATGAAGCAGCAAAAATTTTTGCACAAATCGTATCGAGTAATCCCAATGACGCACCAGCGCGATATTTATTGCAACAATGTCAAGAGCGGTTTAGAAGTACACCATAGATTGGGCTTTGGCCCAACCGACAGGGTTCAACCTGCTTTGATTTGATCAACTACTTGCTGATTCAGATGAGTCACAATCAAACTGACTAATTTCACTGCTTGGTCATAATCCCGCTTATCAAATACCCCAGCTTGTTGATGTGCATAGCGAATGGGGACGCCGATATTAATACTAGGAACGCCTGAACCAGAGCCTTGTACTTTTGAGCCATCTTGTCCATAACCTATTTCCGATTCCAACTGCACCTGGATGTTATTTTTTTTGGCCAAATCCAAAATCCAATTAAGCAGCTCTTGATGAGGAATCATGGAACGATCATAGACAAAGAGAGTAGGCCCTTTACCTAAAGCGATGCGGCCTTTGCGTTTGGCAACTAACGCGGGATAATCATCAGCAATACCCACTTCAACATTAATTGTAATATCTGGATGCGTACTCTGATACACTGTACTCGCACCGCGCAAACCAACCTCTTCTTGTACCGTTGCAGCAGCATACAGTTGATTCGGTCGCTCCTGGTTTTTAATAGAGTCCAGAACATCGCCAATGAGTGCCAATCCTAGACGGTCATCAAGTGCTTTCGCTAAAAACCGATTGTCACTTAATGCACTGAATTGACTGGCAGGAGTCACTTGCAATCCGGGGCGTACATTAAACTTTGTTTCCGCTTGCTCTTTGTTTTCTGCACCGATGTCAAGAAATACTGCATGAGCCGCAGGCAGATTATTTTTTTTGGCCTCTTCGATAAGATGCGTTGAATCCATTCCAGAATAAGCCAAAATAGGCCCCTGCGGTGTAGAAACCATCCAACGTTGTGCAAAAATTACTGAAGCAGGAATACCACCCAGAGGGATAATCTTTAAAAAGCCATCAGGAGTAATGGATTCAATCATGTACCCAACTTCATCCATGTGCGCCATTAATAAAACATTGGGACCTTTTTGATTCAATTTATATTGACCAATTAAATTACCCATTCCATCGACGCTAAGGTTATTCATTGATTGCTGCCATTGCTGCTTGACTACATCGCGAACAGACTTCTCAAAACCGGATGCACCTGCCAAATCAGTTAACTTCGCTAAAGAATGCTCGTCAGCAACAGCGCTCGCAGTAGCACTAATTAGCATCAAGCCTAACATTAACTCTTTTGATTTTTTCATCACCAATATCCTTATATAAAATCCAATAGAAACAATAACCCATGCTAATAAGGTCCGTTTACAGCCCTACTGATTATTGTGAGCTTATTCTACTATAGTAACCGTCTAATATTTAGGCTATTATTGAGCTTTTTTAGCATTGGAACAATTTTTGTCATGTACACTGCCATCATAATCCCTGCTCGTTACGCTTCAACTCGTTTACCGGGGAAGCCTCTGGCAATGATTCGTGGCCAAACCATGCTGCAACGGGTGGTGCGCTTATCTCTGGCAGCAGCTGAAGGATTAAAAAATGTTTCAGTAGTCGTTGTAACGGATGACTCGCGGATTGTTCAACATTGCGATGAACTCGGTGTTATCTCGGTAATGACCTCTCCAGACGCGCCCAGTGGAACAGACAGAGTTGCTGAAGCAATACGCCATCTGCCGAGCAAACCAGATTTTGTTTTAAACATGCAAGGTGATGCTCCGTTAACCCCCCCTGATTTTTTACGCGCACTGATCGATGCGTTTGCTGCCTCTCCTTGTGATGCCGTAACGCCGGTGACTCAGTTAAGCTGGAAACAGCTCGATAGCCTGCGCCAAAATAAATTGCTTACCCCATTTAGTGGCACTACAGCGGTATTCAATGAAAAAACAGGCAATGCGTTTTGGTTTAGTAAAAATATTATTCCTGCCATACGTAAAGAAGAGGAATTACGCCAAAAAAACGATTTAAGCCCTGTATTCCGCCATATTGGCTTGTACGGCTATTCAGTAGATATGCTCGAACAATATATTACTTTGCCAGAAAGTTTTTTTGAAAAAATGGAAGGATTAGAACAATTACGTATTTTGGAAAACGGTTATACCCTCCGTTGCATTCCAGTTGATTACAAAGGCCGTGCCAACATGTCAGGCATTGATAGTCCAGAAGATGTAGCTCGTGCTGAGGCATTGATTGCGCAATATGGCGAATTATTAGAGAGTAGGTAACGATGACAACACGATTACTCATTGCACGCCATGGCAATACATTTGGACCAGGTGATCTTGTTCGCAGAGTGGGGACCACCGATTTACCTCTGGTTGATAGTGGTTTGCATCAAGGACGTCTGTTGGGTATGTACCTAAAAAATAACCAGCTTATTCCTGATGTTATTTTCTCTTCCAAGCTCAAAAGAGCGATCCAAACGGCAGAGCAAGCACAAACGACCATGGGCACCAATTTACCCATTGAAACATTGGCTATTTTCAATGAGATTGACTACGGACCAGATGAAAATCAGCCCGAAGAACAGGTTGTTGGTCGCATTGGCAAAGAAGCCATAAATGCCTGGGAATCACAAGCTATAGTACCTGAAGGTTGGAAAGTCGACCCTGCTGCACTAATTAAGAATTGGCTGGACTTTGCCACACGCATACGTCAAGAGTATGCAGGAAAGACATGCCTTGTAGTTACAAGTAATGGAATTGCCCGTTTTTCTCCCTATTTGACAGGTGATTTTGCAACATTCAGTGCACAATTCGGAATTAAAATCGCGACTGGAGCAGTATGTGTCTTTGAGCATAGCGAACCCGTTGCACAATGGCAGTGTCGGGCTTGGAATGTGAAGCCCGCATTGCAGATGTAGCTTTCCAGCTGTCTATTTGCTTTGTAGCCTGGGTTTCGCTGCGCTGCACCCAGGCTACAATTCAAAATTTTTAAATGACAATTCAGGAATGTAATTAATGAAATTATGGATGATACTTTATTCTCTGTTCATGAGCTCCCTTTGCCATGGAACTTCTACCTATTGTTCACCTAAGCAACCGTGTTGGCCAACGCAAGCGCAATGGGATACATTAAATAAAGCGGTAAACGGGCATTTGCAGCAAGGACATTCGCCCTTATCTCCCTGTATTAAAAACACAGACAACAGTGCATGCAAAGAGGTGCTCAATAAACTAAAAAATCCTTTTTTTATTGAATCACAACCAGGCGCAACCCAGTCCAATGGTTGGGTCGATGCATGGCAATCGGCAGTAAGCCCTTACGTAGTTGCTGCTGAAAATGCCCAAGAAATTGCTGCAGCAGTTAATTTTGCACGCACACATCGAATAAAACTTGTAGTGAAAGGAACTGGACATGATTACCTTGGGCGCTCCAATGCTGCCAATTCACTCTTAATCTGGACGCATAACATGCGTCAGGTAACTCTGCATGAGCACTTTGTCCCCCAGGGATGTCCTGCAACGCAAACACCTAAACCCGCAGTCACCGTAGCAGCAGGCACACGTTGGATAGAAGCATATAAAGAAGTCACTACAAATAATGGCCGCTACGTGCAAGGAGGAGGATGTGCTACGGTAGGTGCTGCTGGTGGCTTTATTCAAGGTGGCGGCTTTGGCAGTTTTTCCAAAAAATTTGGTACTGGCGCTGCGGGAGTTCTCGAAGCAGAAATCATTACTGCTGATGGAGCGATACGCACTGCTAACGCCTGCCAAAATCAAGATCTTTTCTGGGCATTAAAAGGAGGAGGCGGAGGCACCTACGGCGTCGTCAGCAAAATCACGTTACAAACTCATGAGCTTCCCAACACATTTGGCAAGGTTAAAGGAGCAATTACCGCGAAATCAGATGCGGCATACGAACAGCTGATTCATTACTTTATCAATTTTTATCGAGCCAATCTCAATAATGAACATTGGGGAGAACAAGTCAGTTTAACTCCAGAGAATAAGATGAATTTCTCCCTGGTTTTTGAAGGTTTAAGCAAAACAGAAGTAGACAAACTTTGGCAACCATTTCTTGATTGGCTAGCCAAAAAGCCTGAGCAATACCAATTTGCGCTTCACAGTACGACACGCCCTGCAAGACACTATTGGGATTTGGATTATTTGCTTGCAAATGCTCCTGATGCGATTGCGGTGAATAAAGAATCTCCCACTGAGTTTTGGTGGGCATCGAATCAAGCCGAAGTATCTATGTACATCAACTATTATTTATCTATGTATCTACCTTTCAATTTATTTGCTAAAGAAAATACCGTGCAGTTTGCCAAGACACTTTTTAAGGCATCGCGCATCACCGCAATCGCCCTGCATTTCAATAAAGGCTTGTCGGGTGCATCACCTGATGCTGTTACACGTCAAAAAAATACAGCCATGAGCTCCGAGGTACTTGATGCAGCCGCTTTAGTCATTATTTCTGGCGGCCAACAAGATGCCTATGCCCATATTGCAGGTCATAAACCTGATTTCATCAAAGCAAAAAAAGCCATACACCAAGCAAACGAAGCCATGAAGCTACTGCAAGCCTTAAGTCCTCATTCCGGCACGTATCCAAATGAAGCGGATTATTTTATTAAAAATTGGCAATCCGCTTTATGGGGAAATAATTACCCCAGACTACTGCAGATAAAACACCAATACGATCCACATAATGTATTTACCTGTCACCATTGTGTGGGGAGTGAATAAGATGTAGCCTGGGTGCAGCGTTGCGAAACCCGGGAAAAATTGATGATTAAAACCCGGGTTACAGCTTCGCCTGCACCCAGGCTACAACTACGTTTACGAATCTACAGCAATTACACGTCATCAAAATAATTTTTTAACGTGCGCTGCACATCTAAATTGAGTGCACCAGAGTTAGGATCAATAGCACTTACCGTATCCCCAAGATAACCGATTGCCCAAAAGAAGATGTTGTTGGTTTCCATATTCGCTTGTAAATAAGGCATTAGCGAATCAGTAAAAAAAGCTTTTCCTTTTGCAGTTTTCCAAGATGCCTCACCAAGTACAATAGGATAACCTGCTTTATATAAAAATCCCCATGACCAGTCAAAACGTAATTGGCTTGCCATCCCAGGAGCGGTTTCCCAACCAGCAACTTCAGCAGGATAAACATGTGGTGAAAAAACTATATGTCCATTCTGTGCGGCATCATCACCCAATAACCATGGTAATGCTGCCTGGTTTATGCCTTGATTGATTAACTCATTTCTGAATTTGGTCTTATCAAAAACAGCAACTCCATTTTTAGCTTGTGTTTCATCAAGTAACGGTTTGAAATCCTCGCCCCAATTTCCTTTAAAAAACATGCGCTCTAAATTGCCACATAAAGCAGGATCGGGAGAATGACTATAACCATTGTCATCTACTACTTGTGATTTAGGCACACAAATGGCTGGATTATTTGAATCATCATTTCCTGAATCAGGACCTTCCACAAACAACAGTAGCTCAGGATTATTTTTCTGTACCGCATTGGCAGCCGTAGCGATAACTTTGGTCCAAGGCACTTGAGAGTCATGCGTTTTAAACCAGTTTAATCGATAAGGTTCATTAAAAATATCAATTCCTATAACGTTATCTAAGTTGCGGTTTTTGATTTCTGTGGCTAACAGGGCAATATCTTGCTCATATTGTTTCATGTCATACACTGTCCCATCACGCATTGCATCGCCATAGCCATGGCGATGATGCATATCAATCATGACTCTAATGTTCTTCTTTTTTAGCTCCTGTAAAACAATCCAAAAAGCTTGTTTTGGAGTCACTGCTTTGTCACAAGCCGGGCCATTACTTTGCCATGTTTTACAAAAGACACCGTTGCCCGCATTTGGAAAAGACTTGTCTGAAAGCGATTTATTCAAATCGACTTCATGCTGCTCATCATAAAGAACCTCGGGTTGTATGGGTAAGCGCAGCGTTTTAAAACTCACGGCAGTATTTTTATCTACACCTGAACTTGGAAACTCCCATGGGCTGCTGATCAAATCCATCATGCCATAAGCTCTTGGGTTAGAACCTAATGATGGGATTGCATAAAAGGGATTGCTTTGTAAACCTTGAAAAACATTTGTGTCCTGATATCCAGACCATGATAGGCCATCAATGTGAATCAGTTGGCCGTTGTCACTGTAAATTTTACTTTCTCGCGTTTGGTAAGCGTGCGCATCCACTGCAAGCATTAATAATAACCAACATCCGAATACGCTTATTTTTTTCATTCACTATCCTCCAAACTAAATTACATGGGCACTTTAAAATGAGCACTATTTAACCATCGGTTGATGGCTTCAGGTGAATTTTTGAATGGACTTTACAAAAAATTAACAAATCGAGGTTTGTACATGATTGGTGCAAAAAACAAACAGCATGCCACCTGAGACAAGTGATGTAAAACCACGGGAACTGTAAGCGCTCCCATGGTTACAATCAGTAAAAGAAGAAAAATTGTTAGCCTACGTGAGAAAAGCGGCGATCACTTTCATAAATTGAGCGTTTCACCAACTCATCCATCTCCGCAGTAGGTTCACACGATTGGAAAACCATCTTTAACGGAGACACGTCCACAGTGGATTTGCTCACATCATTTTGCAAATAACCATGAAGATTTCTATATGTATGGTATTTATCTGTAGCAAACTCTTGGCATTGAGCCATAGTTTCATCTTGGCATATTGAGAACTTAATCAAATGTTCTGCATGGAATGGTTCTTGGCTTTTTGAAAACACATACTGCATATCGTAGAGAACGCTATCAGCGCCAGCACAAAAATAATATCCTGATTGAAATTTATTATTTGCGAATACATCACTACGAATATAGCGACCCTCTCCAGCTTGTAAGCCAGTAAGAGTGACTTTATGAACTGCAATCTCTTTAGGACTATCTGCAAAAGCGAAACCAGTTAAAACCAAACCCAATAATACTGAGGCTATTTTCATCATTCTGTTTTAACTCCTAGTATGAAAGAAATATTCCTTGTAATGGTTTATTTTCCCTAAACAACTACAAAGAATAATAAAAATATGAAGTTATCTAAAAAAGAGAGCAAACTCTCATCAATTTCAGTCCGACATTATACCCTATTTCATACGAATAGTGCAAAAATTTATAAATTAATTCTCATTTTGATCGAAAATACCTCAACAAAGACGATATCACCAGGTATTAAAAGTACCGTTAGCACTTTTCTCATTTTTGTTAAAAAGGTATTCACTTTTTGCTCTTTCTGAATTTTTTATTTACTGATTCAAAATTATTGATTACACTCAGCCTAATTAAAATCAAATGTCCGCTTTTTTAATGGCCAAAGCTTTAATCCAAAAATTCAGAACTGCATTAATCAATTATTTGCAGAGTCCGCATAAACAGCAGAATGAAAAAGAGCTCACCGCATCTGCTTTCGCACTAATTGATTGCGCTGCACAGACATGTAATAGTATTGAACCTGGTAAATATATGATCGTTCTCGATGACATGGTGCGCATCGCTGCGCGTGGCATTAAAATACATCCTTACCATGGGCTGGTACTGGATGCGTTTGCCCGGAAACTAAGCCTGTCAGGGCGTAAAGGAGAAGCACCTGCATTTCAGGTGCTCAATCTCACCTATCATCTATATTTGAAAAATAATCTAATTGATCCGGAAAAAACGGCTCGGGCAAAATTAGACCTAATTCAGCAGACAATGCAACAATTAAAGATGGCCAATAATCCTTATGCCGCAGAATTAGAAAGTGCGCTGGTAAAATTAACGCTTGCAACGGACGAGTATTTTAAATTATCGCCCACAGAACAGTTAAAAAAGCATGCTGAATTTAACCAAAAACTAAAGTTTGTTTGTGCTGAACATCGCGCCGCCATCGAAAGTGATGTACGTATTAAATCTGCATTTTATGGCTTCCTTGCCGTGATTTTTAGTATCTTCGATTTGTTTGGGCTACCTCTTGGCGAGGAATACCAAAGAAAAAACAGATTTTTCCAAGAAGGTTCATTAACCCCCAAGAATACATTAGCAGGCTTTAATATACCTGCTATTGAAATGGAAGAGACTCCAGAGGAGGGGCCAGGTAATTATCGAGCTCAGGGTGCTTTATAAGCCGGTGCATCGTCTGGAAGCTCTTCAATTTGCGTAGCTACAGTAGAATCGGGTGCGCGGTGGAAATGGTGTTGCCCCTGATTTTTAAAAATTTTAGCCTTAGGATTCTCCGCGCTTTGTGCAATTTCTTCAAAATTAGATTTGTTTACCAAACCATCTGATTCAGAGTAATGAACTTCCAGAGGAATTAGATTATCTTTTTTGTTTTTGAAAAATTCTGTTAAATTTTTAAAAGCATTCGCTACAAACTTAATAAAATCAGACAACGATGAGAGTGCCGAAGCACCACCTTCTCGTCTTATCCCTTGTTGTTCTATGAGTTGCGCATGCTCATCTTTGTTGCCGGGATTGCTAGATAAAATCGTTGGTAAATTACCGATGATTTGTAATCGTGGGTTTTTCATGACCGCTGGAGCCATTAACTGAATTTTCTTGATTTTATTTTTAGGAACACCTTCTGGTGGATCTTCATTCAGTTGATGTATCATATTTAATGCGTTGGCAATAACCGCACCACCTAAACTGTGCCCCAATAAAACGATTTCATCCACATCGGGATCGGCATAGGCTTTTTCTAACATGCTGTAAAAATCAAATTGCATTTGCCTAAGATTCAAGTCCTCTTTTCCGCGGGATTCATCAAAAGCTGCACCCGACTGATCATAGCTTAAGACTTTATAGCCCTTTCTGACATATTGATTCGCGACTGTATTAAAAGTGTTGACGCTGTCTTGTAATCCATGTACGGCTAATACTAATTTTTTGCTTGCTTCTTTTCCAGAATCAGACCATGTTTTTGTTTGTAGCGTTCTGATATCACTTTGGGTTTTATGGAGCCTTTCAAAGTACCCGTCGACGGCTTTCTTTATGCAATCCTCAAATCGGCTTGAAAACCCTCTGCTAAACGCTGAGGATGAAAAATACTCTTCTATTGCTTTAACCGCATTATCAACTTGTTCAGGTGGAATTTTTTTTGTTTCATGATCGGCAAATTTTTTTAATATATCTCGTATTGCCACAAGATCAGCTTTCCTTTTGTCACTAGGATTGAGATTTAAATCTTCATACTGCTTACAGGCGTATTCAATTACTTTGGCAAAATCATAGTCTATTGTTTCTGTACCGTAGTGCGCATAAGGTTCCAATGCAGTCAAAGCTTTTTGCATTGCTTTATTTATTTCACCTTGTGCTGCTGCCATTTTTTTCGGCTTTTTATGAGCAACAGTATAAGCAGCTAAGTCAGTATGCCAATCCTTAGTCGTTGCATAGTTTGCTGCGCCGACACGCTCTGCTTTTTCTACGAGAGCCCCGATTACCGCATCTATTTCTCCTTTATCAATTTTTATAATTTTCTTGGAAGTTAAGCTCGTTAATGCCAGCTTAACCGCCTGTTCTAAAGCATGTTTGTCTCTGGATTTGACCGCTACCGCATCTAACTTTTCGTGATACAAGAGAAGAGCTGCTTTATGGTAATTCATAAAATCTGGGTTTTGCTCGGCAAATTTTTTATAAGCTTTTGTAGTTACTGGCTCTGCTGGAACCTTTCCCTTTTTAGAGTCTTGATAAGCTAGAAATGCTTCATGAAGATATCCTAATTTTAGGGCGTTTAAATTGGATAAATCTTCCTGTGCCTTAAGCTCTTTAACTTTGTCTCGAGCCCCTAGTTTTGCATAAATGTTTTTATAGCTATTGCCCATATTACACCTCATTCCAAATACGGTTGTATTTTTTCTGATATGTTTTTCTACTTCATGGTAGATAGGATTATTTTCTTCATATCGTATTAATATTATACTATCAATTTATTATTTAAACATTAGCTGAGTTTCGGCACATTGCCTTCATTGCAGATACAGCCCCCACTCTTTCAGGGAAATACCCCTGATTTTGCATCATCCTTTGGTCAACTAGTTGTCATAATGGCAAGTTAAATAATAACTAATTGATTTCATGCTAAAAAACTCTTTGCTATTAAAAAAAAATGAGTTATAACTCTCTTACCTGAATCAAGGATTGACAGGTATTAGGATAGATCAGCATGATGCTGAATATTTTTTTTCATGGAGGAGAAAATGAACAGTAAAGTATTTTCGCAACGCTTCAATCGCGAGTTAGCCTCATTGGGCTTTCCTGAGGATTTAGCCGAAAAGATCAAAGCCGTAGCTAAAGTATTTGGTGTGTCGCGCCATTTAGCAAATTCTTTAATTTTTGGGCATATGCTTCCTGGGGGCGAACAGCTCAACAAGATTGCTGAAATTTTAGAAGTTTGTCCACAATGGTTAGGTGGAGCAACTGACAGGAAAAAAACTTATCCAAGTCGCGAAGTTGCAGATAGTGCATAAAGTCTATTGGCAGCGCACCTGAAAGTATCTACATCCCGCGCTAGAAGTGCGGGAGTCATACGCACTTGCCAATAAGTACTCATTTGCATAAACGTAAAATGTGATAGCAAACCCCAGTTAAACTTGAGATAATTATTATATATTGTAAAATACTGTATCTGTACCTCCTTGCAACGTATCAGGTTCAGTAGTTTATATATCCATTTTTCACCATAAAAAGCGTATTTCGCGGGTTATTAACATCATGGAATGCTTGAGTTTTTGTATAGCCAAATCGATTGATTTAACACGAGTGGACAATCACTTTAAACGCTCGTCGACTGAATTTACTTCATTGAAGACCCGGGATGTTCTTAAATTAAGTGCCAACAACAATAAAGAACATACGATATTTGTTTTTAAAAATGGCACCGTGGTTTCCTGGGGAATCAAACGTTATCAAATTAATGATTATTTAAATACGATCAAACTCTTGATTGATAAACCCGTTACTCTTTTGGTACATGATGAATTCCACTACCAGTTCAGTGATAAGACCACGATAGAGCCACATGATTTTTTCGATGTGGATTGTTTAAACATTGAAGATGAAAGTGATGAACTCAAACTCAGTCTGTCTTATGGGTTTTCTCAATCAGTAAAATTACAATATTTTGAAACCATCATTGATGCGCTCATTGAAAAATATAATCCGATGATCCAAACCCTTTCACTAAAAGGTAAAATGGAAATTAGCCGCACACAAATACAACAGATTATTGGAGAAATTCTTGGTGCCAAAAGTGAAATGAATTTAATTAGTAATTTCCTTTATCATCCAAAATATTTTTGGCAGCATCCGACATTAGAAGAGCACTTTTCTATGCTGGAGCGCTACTTGCATATCCAAAGACGTGTCAATGCAATAAATCATCGGTTGGACACCCTTAATGAAATCTTTGATATGTTTAATGGGTATCTAGACAATCGACATGGGCATAACTTAGAAATTATCATCATTGTATTGATTATTTTAGAAATTGTCGTCGCCGTTTTAAACTTACATTTTTAATGAATTTCAACGTTAATGAGAGCAAATTAAGACAAAACCAGCTATTCTTTAAAAAAATGAATAATACTTATTAGATCAATTATGCTTAGTAATACAAACCAACTCAATGAAGCTCAACTCAAAGATCTAGAGCAATTAAGAGCCGTCTGTAGAAAAAAGGATGGTAGTGCACCTAATTTATATACTCATTTGCTGACACAAAAACGAAATTTGCCTACGGTTTTGTTGTATTATGACAAACACCATTTGGTGGGCTTTTTAAGTGTTTTCTTCTTTTATGAAGATGCCGTTGAAATCTCATTGCTTGTGCATCCAGATTATCGACGTAAAGGCATTGCTAAAAAAATGCTGCACCATATTTTACCGCTTGTGAAAGAACAAGGCTTTTTTAAATTGATTTTTTCTAGTCCTTCTCATGTAAATGATCAATGGCTCGCTGAGCGTGGATTTCTTTATATGCATAGCGAATACTATATGGAACGACATGATTTAAATCCCTTATTGGATTATAAAAAAGAGCTGACCTATCGTACAGCAACAGAGCAAGATATTCCTTTACTCTGTGTTCTCGATGAAGCGTGTTTCTTTAAAACCCAATCTGAATTAATTCCTCGTTTTGAACACATACTGAGTGATAGGACCTATCAAATAATATTGGCATTTGAAGAAAATCATCTTATAGGTAAAGCACACATACGCTGGCAACAGCATGGTGCAACCCTTTCTGATATCGCGGTTTTGCCTGTCCGTCAAGGCAAAGGTTTAGGAACGGCATTGATTTCTCACTGTATTAATTATGCTTTAAGCGAAGGCAAGCCCGAGCTCAATCTCGATGTTGAAACTCACAATCAAAAAGCACTAGACCTCTATACTCGACTCGGTTTTCTCACACAAAATTCGTGTGAATACTGGGAAATCGATCTCTACAAATTACAACAAATAGTAAAACCAAAACACACCCACTAATTGCATCATAATCACCCAGATGGCGAAAGCTAATTGAATTATATGCTCGCTATCTGGGCAAACATTTTTCTGTAAAATAAAACCTCATCGTAGTGCTTGACAGAATTTAAATCTGGCCTTTAGTATTGTCCTAAAAAAGTGGAACTATCACTTCGATAGCCGCTCTTTCGGCTTACATGGAAGGCTCCACACATTAAAAATTAAAAGGATCATAATGAAAAAAAGGGTTGTAATAACCGGCATGGAAATAACCTCTTCCATAGGAACAGGCGTAAATAAATTCTGGGAAGCAGCAAAACAGGGACAATGCGGAATAAAACGCATCCAAAGTTATGATCCTTCTGTGTATCCAACACAAATAGCAGGTGAAATTACTGATTTCTCCCTAGAACATCTTCCCGAGCTGAATAAAAATAAGCGTTACCCACGAGCAGCTCAATTCGCTCTTTATTGCACGCATAATGCAATAGAACAGTCAGGGCTTACTGCCCATGAACTCAGCAAAGCGGGAACCTTTATGGGAACTGGAATGGGAGGATATCCCGAATCAGAAACCAGTTATCAATTTTTCTTCGCTGACAATTGGCGAAAAATGCAACCGCTGACTGTGATCCGAGGAATGGCCAATTCCATTGCAAATTTTATTGCCATAGCATTTGGTCTGGGGGGCCCTAACTCAACGATTTCTAATGCCTGTATTTCATCAGCTGATGCCATAGGCACCGCCTATCATCAAATCGCTCATGGTAACATTTCCACTGCGATTTGTGGCGGTACTGAAGCACCAATTTGGGAATCAATGATGTCTGCCTGGTGTAAATTAAAAGTACTGTCTACGAACAATGAACAACCAACAAAAGCCTGCCGTCCATTTGATCTAAATCGTGCAGGGATGGTAATGGCTGAAGGTGCTGGGGTTTTAATTCTTGAAGAGTTAAATCAGGCTAAAGCACGCGGCGCTACTATTTTTGCCGAAATAATTGGTTTTGGCGCCAGCTGTGATGCATTTCATATTACGGTACCCTCTTCAGAAGGACAACAACGCGCCATTCAAGGTGCATTAGATGATGCAAAACTATCCCCGCGAGATATTCAGTATCTCAAAGCACATGGCACTGGAACGCCATTAAATGATAGGGTTGAAACACAAACCATTAAAGCAAAATTTGGTGAAAGAGCCTATGAGCTCCCCATCACCGCCCAAAAATCAATGATCGGACACGCAATTGGCGCTTCTGGTGTCATGGAAGTTATTTCCACCTCTCTTAGTCTGCAGCATGATTTGTTATTACCTACAATCAACTTAGAAACCGCTGATCCTGATTGTGATTTGGATTATGTGCCAAATGAAGCACGTAAAAAGGCTATTGATATCGTTCTATCCAATCATTTTGCCTTTGGTGGGGCTAATGTGGCCTTGATCTTACGCAGATATATAAGATAAAGCAGGTATCCCGTATTAACTCAGCGTAATACGGGGCTTAAAGTAAGAGATCTTCTCAATTCATTAATACATATAGCCTATGCTAAACATCAATGCCGTAGTGTATAAATGAGGCATACCTGGACCTTGGTTCAAAGTCGCGCCATCACCGCCTAAATAATTTTTACCCCAATCTGCAAACTCAGCGCCTACACCTAGTTGCCAGTTAGGAGTTAGCATTTTTTGCACACCAGCCCCAAGCGTATACGAAAAAGCCATCGTACTGGCCGTAGTAAACCAATATGTGGGATAAAGAACTGGATCGATTGTCGTAGGAGTCCAGTCATGGGCATGGTTCCAACCCACACCAAAACTACCACTCAGATAAGGCTGTAGGGTTTGAAAGCCACAAGCAACCAACTTACCTTTAAATTCGGCGCGAACGTGGCTTACTTTATACTGATAGGTATAAACATCGGGAACACCATTCACACCCACCGTACCCGAAAGCGAGGCATCACTAGCTGCTGCAACACCAAGACCAAATTGACCAATAACATCGCTCGCACCAATAAAATGCTGTAACCCAAAAAAGATTCCGCCTGTACCTAACCAATCGGATTTCGAATCGGCGATATAATAATTGTTCTGTGGTGGTGGAAAAGGATAAAGATACTGATCTTTCCCTGGATTAGACCAAGCTGGCCCTCCACTAACGATAATAATTGATGACCATACCTGGGGCAAAGCGGGAGCATAGGGATCTTCAGTAGCAAATACATTGATTGAAAAAAATGCACCAGCTCCTAAAGCGATTATTTTTTTTAACATACATATCCTTTTGATTTTTAATCATGAAATCCACAGCGTTCAGGCTAATTTTATACAGGATTTGGGTCTATTTTTCTATACTTCGCATATCAGAATTGAGCGTGCACGAAAGCATCTCTGCCATTCAGTTAGAAAATCGGGCTTATTGATTGCCTCCGTGTAAGCCCAATCTGGCCTTTCTTGTTTAATTCATTAAAAGGCTTGATTGTATGCTGAATTTTTATCAATATTGATCACATTCATATCGTCACTTTGGATTGTTATAATTATTTTTAGGGATAAAAAATGAGAACGAAACTTCGTCTTTTCGACACTGAAATTGAACTGAAAGAGTTCAGGCTACAGCCCCCGTCACTCAAGGTAATTTTTGTCGGAGATGGTTGCGGTAAAAGCTCTTTATTAAAAACACTTACTTCAGGAAAATATCCCTCCAATGTTAAAGCGACTATAGGCACAGATTTTTATCACCAATTGATTGAGCTCAATGACAGTAAAATAAATCTTCACATATGGGATATCCCCGGAGTAGCACGTTATGGAAATTTCTGCAGGGTGTATTTTAAAGAGACTGACATTGCAATTATCGGTTTTGATTTGACCAGAAAAGCAACGTTTGATAGTGCCATACAATGGCTAGAAGAAATTAATCAGCATTTAGATAGAAACAACCTGGGGAAAATTATTTTAGTTGGGCTAAAAAGCGATGCAGCACCTGATCCAGAATTAGATGTTGAAGAGCTAAATCATTTTGTTCAGGATCATAATTTATGTTACATGACCGCAAGTGCAAAAACAGGAAAAAATGTAGAAGAGTTATTCCAGCAAGCCGTGACATTAAAAATGGAATCATTAAGTCTGAAAGAAGAAACTTCAGCTGATGATTATCAAGCTGACGTGGATGCCCTATTTTATAGGGTGGTGCACTATTAGAACCTTGAGATACTCCAGCAAAAACCACTACCTTAGCCTATCCTTTGTAAGAAAATGAAGCCTCCTAAAGCATAGCAATGGAGGTTTCTTGGGTATATAATCGGCTATTTTACAAAAAAAGGCCAACAAATGAGTTATTCACTAGCTGATATAGCAAACAAGGTACAAGGGGCAGTCATAGGTGATGACTCAATAAAGGTTTCTGTCTTATCATCGATTGACGACATTGCCCCCGGAAGTATAGTGTTTGCTGATAGTAACGACAAAGTGAAATTAGCCGAAGCATCAGAAGCAGCTGCCATATTAGTCAGCGAACAAGTTTCTGTTTCAAAAAAAACATTAATTCAGGTAAAGCATCCATTTAAAGCCTTTATTACGTTGATGCACCATTTCAATCCCCCACAAAAAACGCTTCCTGGCATTCATCCCACTGCGGTCATTGGTGAAGGAGTGCAATTGGGAAATGAAGTCTTTATAGGTCCTTATGTAGTGATTGAAGCAGGCAGTATTATCGGAGATCACAGTATTTTAAAGAGCCATATTCATATTGGTTGTGAAGTGACTATAGGTGCTAACACCACCATTCATCCCCATGTTACCGTATACGATAAATGCCAAATTGGCTCCAGAGTCATCATTCATGCCTCTACGGTTGTAGGCTCTGATGGATTTGGTTATACCTTTGTTGATGGCAAACATCTTAAAGTGCCTCATGTCGGACATGTCCAGATTGAAGATGATGTAGAAATAGGCGCAAATACCGCAATTGATCGCGCCACAATGGGAGCAACTGTTATTGGCGAAGGAACTAAAATTGATAACCTAGTCCAGGTAGCCCATTCTGTTAAATTAGGTAAGCATAATATTCTATGTGGTTTTACTGGTATCGCAGGCAGCACCACTTCAGGAAACCATGTGATTTTTGCTGCCAATGTTGGGGTGAGTGATCATGTACGCATTGATGATGGAGTAATATTAGGTGCTCGTACTGGAGTACCACCTAACAAACATCTGAAAGAAGGAAATGTTTATTTAGGAAACCCAGCGCGTCCCAAAGATCTTGCTATCCAACATGAGCTCGGAGTGAATCGAATTCCTTTAATGCGCAAAAATATTAAAGCACTTTCAGAGCAAATTGATTTATTGAAGAAACAACTTGCCAAAGAAGAGGCAGAGTAACTATGACATCTCCCTTGATTCTCATTGATGGTTCATCCTATTTTTTTCGCGCATTTCATGCACTACCGCCTTTAACTAACTCTAAAGGCCAACCCACCGGAGCCATCTATGGGGTAGCCAACATGATTAAAAAGCTCATCAAGGACTATCAGCCCGAAGAATTAGCTGTGGTCTTTGATGCCAAGGGGAAAACATTCAGAGATGATTGGTATCCAGAATATAAAGCTCATAGGCCACCCATGCCTCATGACTTAAGCATCCAATTTGCCCCTTTAATCCAGCTTTTACAAGCCATGGGACTGCCCATATTGATTATTGAAGGGGTTGAAGCAGATGATGTGATAGGGACCTTAGCAAAACAAGCCACAGAACAAGGAGTTTCAGTGGTCGTTTCTACGGGCGATAAAGACATGGCCCAGCTGGTTAACGAACATATTACGCTCATCAATACCATGAGCAATACCAGCATGGACATTGCAGGAGTCCAAGAAAAATTTGGCGTTACGCCAGCACAGGTCATTGATTATCTGACACTTATTGGTGATACCGTAGATAATGTTCCTGGTGTCAACAAATGTGGACCGAAAACAGCGGTCAAATGGCTTAGCGAATATCAAACATTGGATAACCTCATCCAACATGCAGACGCCATTGGTGGTAAAATCGGAGAGAACTTACGTGCAAGTATCCCCCAACTGCCCCTATCCAAAAAATTAGTAACCATCAAAACGGATGTTGATTTGCCTCTCAAATGGGGTGAGTTAAAACCTCAGCCAATGGATAAAGAACAACTCATTGATTTAACACGTGAATTTGAATTCAAAAACTGGCTTAAAGAACTCTTAGGAGCAGAAGGAAACTCCTCCGCGAACAAACCAAGTGTATCCAGTATACCTTTTGAAATAATTACGACAAACCACCAATTAAATCATTTGCTCAATCAATTGGAGCAATGCCAAGTATTTTGTATCGATACAGAAACAACCAGCATAGATATTATGTTAGCGGAGCTTGTTGGCATTTCCTTGGCAATTGAAGAAGGAAAAGCCGTGTATATTCCGTTCACCCATACGGATGGCACAGTACAATTAATTCGCGAAGAAGTGTTAACTGCATTAAAACCCATTTTAGAAAATCCCCAGATAAAAAAAATTGGTCAAAATCTCAAATACGATTATTCTGTTTTGAAAAATCATGGCATCACGCTAAACGGCATCAGTTATGACACGATGTTAGAGTCTTACGTACTCAACAGCGCTGCTGGTCGTCACGATATGGACTCATTGGCTTTAAAATATCTGGGACACAAAGCAATTAGTTATGAGGAAGTTGCTGGCAAAGGGGCAAAGCAGTTGCGTTTTGATCAGGTTCCTGTTGATAAAGCAGCAGCTTATGCCGCAGAAGATGCAGAAATAACCTTGCAACTTCATAATAAACTCTTCCCGTCGATCCCAGAACCCGTACTCAGTGTATTCAATGAAATAGAAATGCCGTTGGTTACCATACTTGCCGATATGGAACGTTTAGGGGTACTCATAGATTGCGTGACTTTGGAACAACATGGAACTCGCTTGAAAGAACGTATCCATGCATTGGAGCAAGAAGCCTTACAACTAGCGGGCAAACCATTTAATCTGAACTCCCCAAAACAATTACAAGAAATTCTCTTCGATTCACATAAGCTGCCCGTAATTGCAAAAACCCCAACGGGACAACCTTCCACAGCAGAATCGGTATTACAAGAGCTGGCTTATGATTATCGCCTTGCCGCAGTGATTCTTGAATACCGCAGCCTAACAAAACTGGTCTCGACCTACATCGACGCATTGCCTAAAAAAATGAATCCACAAACGCATAGAGTCCACACCTCCTATAACCAGGCCGTTGCGGCCACAGGCAGATTGTCCTCGAGTGAACCCAATTTGCAAAACATTCCTATCCGCAGTGAAGAAGGACGCCTGATTCGTACTGCATTTATAGCACCCGAGAACTACCTTATCCTTGCAGCCGACTATTCGCAAATCGAATTACGAATTATGGCGCATTTATCACAAGATGAAAATTTGTTAAAAGCCTTTGCTCAGGGTTGGGATATTCACGCAGCAACTGCCAGCGAAATCTTTCAAACACCGCTAGAAGCAGTCAGCAGCGAACATCGTCGTCGCGCTAAAGCAGTCAACTTTGGTCTGATTTATGGCATGTCTGCTTTTGGCCTGGCAAAACAAATTGGTGTCGAACGTCAGGACGCACAATATTACATTGATACTTATTTCCAACGTTACCCTAAAGTTTTGGAATACATGAACCGCACCCGCCAACAAGCTCACCAGCTCGGTTACGTCGAAACCTTATTCGGTAGACGTTTGTATTTACCAGAAATTAATACGCGCAATATGATACGACAAAAAGCAGCCGAACGAACGGCAATTAATGCGCCGATGCAAGGAACTGCGGCAGACATTATTAAAAAAGCCATGATCTCCATCGCGAAATGGCAAAAGGAACAAAAAAATCCTCCAGCAAAAATGATCATGCAAGTCCATGATGAGTTGGTTTTTGAAGTACATCATACTCAAGTAGAAGTCAGTAAAAAAATAATTCGTGACTTGATGGAACATGCGGTTATGCTCTCCGTGCCCCTGGTAGTTTCTATTGGCACAGGCGCGAATTGGGATGCGGCTCATTAACGTATTGCTCGTACTTCTTTTGTAGCCTGGGTGAAACGAAGTGAAACCCGGGTTACGCTCCTGCAAACCGTCACCCAGTCTACTACTGTTAGGAAAATATAAAATCTTAAAAAGGGATTGAACTTAACTATGGAATACAAAGCGATGGGACTATCTCAATTTATGTATGGTGTGTTGCCCAGTAAATGTTCAATGCATCACCATATTCCAGAGGTTTAATAATTTGTCCTCTTACATTTAAATCTTTAATGGCCAACTTATTTTCTTTCGTATAAGCATTTGTCAGAATAAATACTTCGGTAAAAGCTAATGAAGGATCCTTGCGAATAATTTTTAACAAATCAATTCCATTGACTTTGGGTACATTAATATCGAGAAGGATCACCTTCGGATGGATTTTTTCTTGTCCGTCACGCCCAAATAGCTTATTTAATGCTTCTTCCCCATTTGAGGCAATTTCAATAGCACAAGATTCTTTAACTTTTTTAAATATTCGCTTTACACCCTCGACGTCAACGATATCATCCTCGATATACAAAATATCTACGGTGTTTTTGTGGGTTTCCATAACCATTCTCCTTCCGCATTCCCATACTTTAAATGAATAATAAAAGTCTGCGGAACTCAGGAAATATTCTCGCTAAAAAACTTAGCCAGTATCGATGTCAAATCTTAAATTAATTATAGTACTAAAAATTAATCAATTTTGAAAAAAATTAAATTTATTGCCTATAATTTATAGTACATAAAGATTAGGAAGAAATTATGTATGAGTTAGATAAATCAATTCATTTCATGCTCATAGATGACGATGCGATTGATATTAAAGACATGCAAAGAACCTTTAAAAAAAATAATATCGATAATCCTCTTCATGTTGCAACTAATGGATTAGAAGCATTAAACAAATTATTAGGGCAAAATGGCGAGAAAAAAATTCACCCCACACCGAAAATAATCATCCTGGATATTAATATGCCTAAGATGAATGGCATCGAATTTATAAAAAATGTCCGCGCCAATAAAAATTTAAGATCCATGCTAATTTTTATTCTTACGACATCAAATAGCGAAAAGGACAAAATAGATGCATACAACTTGAATGTTGCCGGCTACATTGTAAAACCTTTTCAAATTTCACGATTTATGGAAATAATTTCATCGTTACATCACTATTGGAATCTGCTTGAGTTTCCTAGCAAAAATGCAAGTTAGAACTGGTCAATATTTTTTTTACCGAGCTGTTTAGGCCAAGTAAATGACATTGTAGTTCCTTTTCCGAGTTCCGATTGCACCATAATTTTTCCACCTTGAAATTCGACAATTTTTTTCACAATACTCAAGCCAACACCAGTAGACTCCAATTCATCTCTTGATTTAAGCGTTTGAAACACAACAAAAATTTTATCAAAAAACTCAGATGCAATTCCCGGACCATCATCTTTAATAGTAAACAGATAAAATGCTCCCAACGGTTTAACCTCTACAGTAATAAGCCCTTTTTTCCTATGGTGATGTTTTATGCTGTTATTGAGCAAATTGGATAACACCTGCACTAACGGGATCTTCGCTGTTTTAAAAATAGGTAATCGTTTAGGATAGAGAATCGTAAACTGACCTTCAGGATTAATGTTTTCAATGATCTCTTTTAAAACTGTTTTAACATTCACAAGTTCAATATTCAAATCAACACGCCCTGCGCGCGAATATTGTAATATTCCATCAATTAAGTTGGACAGACGTAACGTGCGTTGACGTAATAATGCCAAATGTTCCTTTGACTTATCATCTAATTTGTCAGCACTATCTTCTTCAATCCAGGTAGCTAATCGTTCGATTGCGCGTAAAGGCGCCTTTAAATCATGTGAAGTAATATAGGCAAACTGTTCCAATTCTTCATTAGTCTTAATGAGTTGATCTTCAATTTGTTTCGCTTCTGTAATATCTTTGGAAATGGTGAGAAAGCCAATAGGATTACCTATATCGTCTCGACGTAAGGTTAAAGTGATCGAAGCAAAAAAATGGGACCCATCTTTACGAACTCGCTCAAACACCTCTTCGGCTTTACCCTCCGCCAACGCTTTTTGCATAAACGCCTGTGCGGCCCCAGATTTCAGGTCTTCGGATAGATGCAAAATAAGAATATTTTTTTTATTCACCATTTCAGATGCCTGGTACCCATAATTGCGATAAGCGCCTTCATTCCATACGATTATTTTTCCATTTAAATCAGTAGCAACGATAGAGTATTCAATGGAGCTTTCCAGTATGTTTTGCAAAATACTTTTTGCATAAAATGTTTCTTCCGTTTTAATGGTTTGTACCTCCAAATTAAGCATGCTTTTTTCTGCGGGTACGCTCTCTTCTCTCGAATCTTTTTGAGTCACTTTTAATTGTTCACTTAAAGAACCAGAAGTATTCTTTCTACTTGTCTTTTTATCTCCACGTATTCTGTGTGTTTTTTGATCGGTAGAGTTTTGCATCCGTCCATAATCCATAGCACGTTCCTTAAGAAATAGATCTTACTCATATGTCCACAACAGTAGAATAACTATAATTATAGCGTGTCTTTGGCGCACTTGCCGATTTCGCAACGCGTACGCCCGGATAAAAATGGATGCAAAACCAAACAAAATTCAGCGTGCTGAGCCGCTACTTAGATATAATCAAGGTGATAACTGGCTTGTCTTTTAGCACGAGTTACATGTGAAAATGTTTGTTGCTGTTCATTGGCCGCTTCATCAAAATAATAAGCCCAAGTTTTTTGAATGCATTCTGGCCTTACTGTTTTTGCCCAAGTATTGTACTCGTTTACTAAACGATTATATTGCACAAAAACCTTAGCAAAAGCCCCACGCATAAATTCGGAGTCTGACCAAGCGATTAAAGGAAGATGAGGATATTTTTGCAGAATAGCTGCTGCAAGCTGGGGACCGTGAGTAGATGATTCATCGATCAAATTCAACTCACCATCAATGATAACGAGATCGGGCAGCTGAGTTTCAATACACGACAAAGCATCTTGACTGTTATTCACAACATCTATTGATACCGATGCAACTACTGACTCTATGAGTCGAGACAAGCAAAATGCATTAACAGCATTGTCTTCAATAATTAATACACGCATCGCATCCGGGCTCCCTGTTAGTTCAGGATCAAGTATAAAGATCAAACCTTAAGGAAGAATTAAGAAATTATTTTTAGGAAGATTTATTTTTTATTTTTATAATATTTAGGTTTTATTCACACTAAAAAGAGGATGAAGTTATGTTGGATATTAAAACTGAGGTACTTAAAGCCGAAAGTAGAATTCGCACCCACATTCGTGAAACCCCTTTAGATTTTTCAGTTCCGCTCAGTCAGTTAACGCATGCAAATCTTTATTTAAAATGTGAAAATTTGCAATATACAGGTTCATTCAAAGTCCGTGGAGCATTGAATGCCCTATTGTCTTTAAGTAAAAAGCAACAAAATGGCATTGTAGCCGCATCAACAGGAAATCATGGTGCTGCTGTTGCCTATGGCTTACACCAACTCAATCTCCCTGGGGTTATTTTTGTGCCTGAAAATGTATCCTTCGTCAAAAAGGAAAACATCAGTTTTTATACTGATTCGCTTCAACTCTATGGAAAAGACTGCGTTGAAACGGAGTTACATGCGATAGATTATGCAAAACAACATAATATGGTCTACGTATCACCCTATAACAATACTGAGGTGATTGCAGGCCAAGGAACTCTTGGTGTAGAACTCACGCGGCAACTTGAATCCATTGATGTTCTCTTTGTACCTGTGGGCGGAGGTGGTTTAATTGCGGGCATTGCGGGATACATTAAAGCGGTCTCCCCTAAAACGAAAATTATAGGATGTTTGCCAGAAAACTCTCCAGTGATGTCAGAGTCAGTCAAAGCAGGGAAAATTATTTCGATGAACACGTTGCCAACTCTTTCTGATGCGACCGCAGGAGGAATAGAACCTAATTCGATCACACTTGATTTGTGTCGTGATTACGTTGATGAGTTTGTTTTAGTCTCGGAAAATGAAATTCAAGCGGCATTATTAACCATCTTAAGTATGCATCATTTATTAATTGAAGGTGCTGCCGCCGTAGCTCTGGCCTCATTCTTAAAATGTGCAGAACACTTTCAAGGTAAAAACGCAGTGGTTATTTTAAGTGGTGCCAATATTAGCTTAGAAACATTAAAGAAAGTGATCATGTAACTGACTTGTGGCCGCGAACGTATATCTCGAGTAGGCTGGGCTGATAAGCCCAGCGCTTGTGAATTATAAAACACTAACGTCCGCCGCCACCGACTCCGCCCATGCCACCATGTCCACCACCACCTGCTCCTGAGCCTTCTCCACCATAACCCTTTTCACTATTTGATGAAACAGTGTGATTGGTGGCACAGGAGGTAACAAACAAGGGAAGCCCAATGAAGCAAAAAACAAGCATCGCTCTTTTCAATAAGTTCATTGTTGACATAGTTTTTCCTTATGAATATTTATTTCCTTATAGCGCTTTTACCGATTTTGTTCATAATAAACTATAGCTCCTTTTTTAGGGTCTGTAGATAATTCGCTAGTCTGCCATTAATGCATCAATTACCTTCCATGACTTTTCAATATCCAACGGGTTGGTGCCAGATAATCCAGCACACACAATCAGCGCTTTCCATAATGCCCATCCACGGGCACGCGCCCATGTTGCCTTATCAAGTTGCAGTGTTTTACGAAACACCTCTCGACTCTCCGCATTCAAAAAAGTCCACGCAATCACTAAATCGCAAGCAGGATCACCGATTGCTAATTGGCCAAAATCAATCACCGCACAAAGACGCCCCTCTTTAACTAACAAATTACCTGGAGCAATATCTCCATGTACCCAAACGGGGGCAGATGACCAGGTCTCACTAAGTGCCTCAGACCACATCGAAGAAACAGCCACTGTATCTATTTGTTGGCGCAAAATTTTAATTGCTTCTTGTGTCTCTGCATCATAAGTGGTCAGTGCACCTCCACGGTAGAAACTGTGCTCACCAGCTACTGGGCCACCTTTGCTGTCAATCCTTTGTAATTGCTGCAAAAATTGAGCTAAATCAGCAGCAAATAAATTCAGATCCTCAATACGCGCCATTGACGCGGTTTGTCCCTCTATCCAACGATAAATTGACCACGGCCAAGGATAGTCCGCTGTGGGTGCACCTTTTGCGATGGGTGTAGGAATTGGCAAAGACAAATGTGGTGCCAGATAAGGCAACCAATACTGTTCTTTTTCTACTTGCTGTGTATAAGATGCATCGCTTGGAAGGCGAACTGTCATTTCCGTACCCAAATGAAAAGTTCTATTGTCCCAACCACTGAACGCAACCGGTTTAATGGATAAAGCAGACCATTGTGGAAATTGTAAATGAATCAGTTGGCGAACCAGTGAAACATCAATATGTACTGTCATAGTCATCCCCGCAAAATGCGGTATTGGGTCAATTGTTAGCTAAAAATAGATTCACCTATATCTCAGCATCATGGGCCAATAGACGTCGATTCGCACGAAAATACGTTGCAGGCGAGTATTCCAATAAATCAGATAGTTTTTCCATATAAATACATGCAAAGCGATCGACTTGATAGGCAAAATAACTTTCTTCCGCTCCAGCGCGAAAAATACGTTCCCATTTTGGATTAAAATGAGTTTGTTGTTCTTTTAATAATTTTGTAACTTCTGCATCGATCTTACTGATTTGCGCCTGCAGCTCTTGAATTTGATGGCTGTATTGTTTTGATCCTTCATCGATCATTTTGGTATATAGATTAACGTATTGCTGTTCTAAATCCTTTTTTACATCCATGGCTTCGCTGATTTTTTTCTCGATAGGCATTGCCCGTGCTTGGGCCGCTATTTCTTCCCCAAGCTCTTCAACAACCAAAGCAGTACGCCAATTACAATCTTTCTTTAATCGTAAAATATCACCATAAATATGATCGCCAATATAAAGAATTTCATCGCCACGGACATGCAAATCTTCCGTAAATTTTTTAGCATTACCCCCTTGATACACTCCAGGAACTATAGGCCCTATCATGTTAGTCATTGTTCCATTCACCGGATTAATCGATAAAAAGCGGAGATTATCGTAAAAAAATCGGGGTTTATTCGCTAAGGTAATGACAAATTCAAATAAATTAATCCAGCTCTCACCCTTCTTTAGAAAAGGGTTAATCGCATACTCTAGCAACAGCTTTGTATACGCATAATCTGAATTAGTCAGAACAAATATTTTTTTCCCATGATGGATAAAATGTCTCAAACCCTCAACTAATGCGCGTTCTTTTATCACATATGTAGGCAAATTTTTGCTAATGATGGTTTTCAAGCTACCATCGGAGTGTACTTTATCCACACAAAACTGCACGTCTTGGGCGATGGCTTGATAGCTAGGAATTTGCTCCGGATACAGGCTGTCCTTTAATTCGACCAACTGGCCATATAGAACACAAAAGGCAATTGAAAAAGCCGTGTCGATTGCCATATAATTGGGATCACTTAAATCAACATAGATACTTCGATAAATTTTCTGTTGCTCGGCAAAATCAATTTGTTTGGTGCCATGATAGCTTTGTCGAATTGCCCCATAGCGACTCAACTTTAAAATATTGCCGTTCTTACTATCAATCACCAAACCACGAATTGCATCATGATAATTAAAATTCAGCTTTTTAATTTGTTCAGGATAATGCTTGACCTCGACTAATTGTTCTTTGACGAGCTGATAAACCAAAGATTCAAAATTCTCAGAATTATAACGAATCAAGGTATGGTCCATATCCAAACCAATTAACTTGATTTTTTTCATGTTCAGAATTCGATTTACATAAACTTTATGTTCATTCATTAGCCTAAAACCTATTTGTTATTGTAGCCTGGCTACAAGCAGCCAAGCTACATGCTGAATACCGCGCTATTTCACACGCTTCACGCCATCCTGAGAAGCCAACAAAACAACATCCGCACTACGGTGTGCAAATATGCCGTTTTCAACAACGCCGGTTATGCGATTAATGCGCTCCTCTAAATCTAGAGGTTCATTGATTGTTAAATTAAACACATCGAGAATAATATTACCATTATCAGTAATAAATCCTTCTCTATATTCTGGGTCACCGCCTAATTTTACTAATTCTCGAGCGACCATACTTCTGGCTAAAGGAATTACTTCAACAGCAACTGGAAAACGCCCTAAGTGCTTTACCAGCTTTGAATCATCCACAATACAAATAAATTGTTCCGCCAGCTGAGCTACAATTTTTTCACGAGTATGCGCACCGCCACCGCCTTTGATCATTGCGCCATGTTCAGTCACTTCATCAGCACCATCAATATAAATGGGTAGTTCCTGTATCGAGTTTAAATCAATAACGGGGATACCTTCCTTTTTTAATAAAGCCTCTGTCGCTTTAGAGCTTGATACACACGCATCAATTCTGTGTTTTATAGTAGCCAATTCTTTAATAAAGAAATTCACTGTGGATCCGGTACCGACACCGACCACCATGTCATCTTCGATAAATTGCAATGCGGCTTTTGCCGCTTTTATTTTTAATTCACTCATGAAGAACTGCTCCCTTTTCGTTGCCTTACAATTTCATATAAAGACACACCGGTAGCTACCGAAACATTCAAACTGGATACACTACCTGCCATAGGTAAAGAGAATAAACCATCGCAGTGCTCCCGTGTCAGTCGACGTAGCCCTTCACCCTCAGCGCCCATTGCAATTGCGATGGAGCCAGTGCAGTCTGTTTGATACAGTGAGCTGGTTGCCTCACCAGCGGCCCCATAAATCCATACCCCATGTTCCTTTAAAAGATCCATGCTACGTACCAAATTAGTGACTCTGACTAAAGGTATCGCCTCTGCTGCACCACATGCAACTTTACTGACCACAGGAGTAATGCTGGCACTTTTGTCTTTGGGAATCACTACAAAATCAACCCCTGTTGCATCTGCCGTGCGCAAACACGCGCCCAAATTATGAGGATCAGTAACGCCATCAAGAATAAGAATTAAAGCAGGCTGTTTGCTGGATTCCAATAAGGCAAGCAAATGGGACTCATTGTAATCAGGTAACGAAGAGGCTGTTGCAACGACACCTTGGTGGGCAAAATCAGCAAAGCGCTGATTCATTTTTTGCATACTCAAATGCTCCATACTAACACCTGCTTGTATGGCTTTTTCAATAATATCCTGTAATCGTTTGTCTGTTCTGTCTTCACTGATATAGAGTTTTTTAGTCACTCGATGTGGGTTGGCTAACAAAGCAGAAACCGCATGCACCCCATAAACATACTGCTCACTCATGACTCGGTGTTTCCTCTACTGGCTCAAAATCAATTTTACGTTCATCTAAATCAACACGGGCAACTAATACCGTCATTCTGTCTCCCAAATGATACACCTGACCACCACGTGTTCCAATTAAACGATGTTTTACGGAGTCAAAAGTATAATAATCATTTTTTAACGAGGTCACATGAACCAGGCCTTCAACATAAATGTCATCCAGCTCTACAAAAATTCCAAAACCAGTCACTGCAGAAATTCGGCCTTTGAATACTTGCCCTAACTTATCTTGCATGTATTCACATTTTAACCAAGCAACCACTTCTCGTGTCGCTTCATCGGCACGCCGTTCAGTCATCGATGCATGTTTGCCTAAGCGGTTCATATCGTCATGAGTATATTCAAATTCATGAATTGGTTTTTTATCCAATAAATAACCTATTGCACGATGAATTAATAAATCAGGATAACGGCGAATAGGGGAAGTAAAATGCGTATAGGCGGAATAGGCCAGACCAAAATGTCCTTCATTCGCTTCGACATACTGTGCTTGTTTCAGGGAGCGGAGCATTACCGTTTCAATGAGATGTTTATCGGGTCGGCCTTCGATGGCATTCATCGTACGCTGGAAATCTTTAGGTCCTGGTTTTTTCCCACCTCCTAATTGTAATCCCAACTCACCTAAAAACTGTCTTAATGCAGTCATTTTATCTTGTTCGGGAGCAGCATGTACTCGATATAGTGTAGGGATCTTAGCTTTTTCTAAAAATCGTGCCGTCGCAACATTCGCAGCCAACATACATTCTTCAATCAATTTGTGTGCATCATTGCGAATCACAGGGACAATGCATTGAATTTTTTTATTTTCATCAAATTCGATGCGTGTTTCCGTTGTCTCGAACTCCATAGCCCCGCGAAGTTTACGAGTAACTAAGAGCACCTGATACAAATCATAAAGCGACTGCAATGTAGGCCATAAGGAGGAATGTTGTTCATCCGTAGCCCCCTGCGCAAGCCAAGAGCCAACTTGGGTATAGGTTAATCGGGCATGTGAATGAATAACTGCTCGATAAAAACGGGAACGAGATATTTTACCATCATCGCTGATCGCCATCTCTGCAACCATACACAGACGGTCGACGTGGGGATTTAGCGAACATAAACCATTGGATAACGCTTCTGGCAACATAGGAATGACTTTACCAGGAAAATAAACTGAGTTACCTCGACGCGCGGCTTCTTTATCCAATGCTGAATCTTGCATCACATAATTACTGACATCAGCAATTGCAACATACAATTGGAAACCGCCTTTAGGTTTTTTATAACAATAAACTGCATCATCAAAATCTTTAGCATCTTCGCCATCTATCGTCACAAAAGGCAATCCACGCAAATCGGTGCGCCCCTGGATTTGTTCTTCGGTGACATGCTGTGGAATTTTTGCTACTTGGATGCTCACATCCTCAGGCCATTCAAATGGGATTCCATGGGCATAAAGTGCAACTTGAATTTCCATGCCTGGAGCCATATGCTCACCTAAGACATGAATTATTTTACCTATAGCCTGAGCTCGTTTACTGGGAAAGGCAATTAATTCGACCAAAACAATTTGTCCATTTTTTGCACCGTCCACCATTTCTGGTGGAATAGAAATATCCTGGGTCAAATGTTTGCTATCTGGCAACACAAAACTGACGCCATGGTCTGTAAAAAACCGGCCAACAATAGTCGCATTAGCATGCTCAATCACTTCGTGAATTTTCGCATCAGGTCTTCCTCGACGATCCACGCCAACTTGATAGGCAAGGACAACGTCTCCATGCATCACTGCCCGCATTTCTTTAGCAGACAAAAACATGTCTTCTGCACCGTCGTCAGGAATAAAAAAGCCAAAACCATCGGGATGTCCCTGGACTGTGCCACGTGATAGGTTAATTCGTTGCATCAAACAAAAGCGCCCGCGTCTGTCTTGCATGATTTGCCCATCGCGCAGCATGGCCTTGAGCCTAAATCCCATAGACTCTTGTTTGCGTTCGTCTCGTATTTGTAATTTATCGAATAGCTGATTGCGCGACATGGGCTTACCGTATTCATTAAGAACGTCCATGATGAATTCGCGGCTAGGAACAGGATCGGTGTATTTTTCACTTTCCCGTTTATAAAAGGGATCTTTTGATTTCTTGCTCACGTATATCCTGTTTATATTTTGTTGTCATGGTATTTAATTACCCATCATCCGCTCAGTTCTACCACTTATCTCTGAAAGTAGCAAGATAAGTGGCAAACAGCATACTTAGTGCTTAGCTGCAGGAATTACAAATCCGCGCGCGCCTACTGCTGCAGTTAATGCAGATAAAGACATATCTTCTGCAGCCCAGAACGTAGAGCCTTTGTCACTATCGGGAATTTTCACCCCTTTCCATTTACACACCGCAATCAGACCTTTACAAGGTGCTTGTTGTTCATGTCCGGGTTTGGATTCAATGCAATTTAAAGCAAATGGACCTTTATTCAAGGCTAATGCAGACCAATTACCACCTTGTAACCTCGTTGTCCAACCAGCACTAGCACCAGGATTAGTCACGGGATGGGTGATCCATAAATCTGAGGAAGTGAGATTATGAATAAACACCAAACTGCTATTTTTAGCTTGTAGCGTTACGGATTCCCCCTGAACCGCAACTGCTTGGCATCCAGCAGGTAAAGTTGATTCAGCGGCAGCACAAAAAGATAATAATACAAAACTCAAAAAAGCGACAATCCTCATGACTTTCTCCCTAATAAAATAGAAAACCGTTTATGCAACATCAAAAAAACAGCTATCAAAATAAAATTATATAATTAGCCTATGTTGCTTGCCAGTCTTACTTGTTAAAATCACTCTAACTTTTCTTTGACCAATGTAACAAATATGCATATCTGGATAGATGCCGATGCGTGCCCCAAAGTAATTAAAGAAATTTTGTTTCGTGCCGCAGTACGTACAAAAACACCACTCACTTTAGTGGCTAACTCTTTTCTTACTTATCCTAAGTCACCCTTCATCCGCTCAGTGCAAGTCACTAAAGGGTTTGACAGTGCGGACCATTATATTGTGGCGCACATAGAACCTTATGACTTAGTGATTACCGCTGACATCCCTTTGGCGGCAGACGTTCTTGCCAAAAAAGGGCTCGCGATTAATCCACGCGGAGAAGAATATACCGAAAACACCATCAAGCAACGCCTAAATTTAAGAGATATGCACGAACAATTACGTGCAACAGGACAGTTTTCAGGAGGCCCTGCGGCATTAAGTATCAAAGAAAAAACCGCTTTTGCCAATGCTCTGGATCGATGCTTAGCAAAGAAAATACAAAAATAACCACACGTTTGTACTCTTTCGTAAACGTATGCCTGCCCAGAAAAACCTCTGTCATTGAACAGACGTAGCTCGCACCTTCGCGTTTACATGAGCCTCATTAAAATTTGACAAATAATTCGCAACAACCTAGATTTTAGATATGCTCAAGGAAGATGGTGCACTGGCATGAAACTGCTTCGGCATATCCTGTTTCTTATCATATTAACGAGTTACACTTTCGCTTACAGCACTCCTATTGTCGTCGGTGTTTCTAAATCTGCGCCGCCTTTTTCTGCCGTAGATGGCAGCAATCATTATTTTGGTTTTTGTGTCGATCTCATGAATGAATTATGCAAACGGCTGCATGAAACGTGTCAATATAAACCGGTTACCCTAAACAACCAAATGGATGCATTGGCTTCAGGAGACATAGACATTACCTTTACACCAGCCCCCATACCGCAAACCATATCACAAAATTACATTTACAGTTTGCCCTATATGACCAGCAACGGACAATTTTTAACCTCATCTCCCAACATAAAAACAATTGCAGATCTGAAAAACAAAAGAATAGGGACCGTACAAGAAAGCCGCCTTCACGACACGCTTTTACTGTATACAAGTAAAGAGAATATCAAAGAATATCCAAAAATTTCGCTTATGATTATGGCCTTACTCAATAATGATGTAGATGCAATTATAATGAACATTAATATCTTTAAATACCTTACCATTAATAAAGTAATTAATTTTCAAACAGTAGGACGTCCTATTGTTCTGGGAAATGGATATGGAATAGTGACGCTCCCCAAAAATGCCACACTAATTCAGAGAATCAATAAAGCGTTATTAGAAATGGAAAATGATGGAACCTATGAAGCCATTTATAATAAATACTTCGGTTCCAATTTGTAGCTCTATGCAGTATGGGGTAAACTGGCACCCATTTTTCAAAAATACAGGATAAAACATGCCAGATAGTATTCATGTCGCAGAAATCACCGACCTACACAAAAATTCCATCATCACCTGGAAAGCATCGGGCATAGTACATCAACACCAAGAGTTTTATCGCTTAGTTGAAGATAATCATGCATTTAACTACCAACTCTGGCATGCAGAGGATAGAGCACGCCGCGATGATCAAGGATATGAGTTTGTATATCAAGCAAAGCGAGAAATTGACCGTTTTAATCAATTGCGTAATAACCGCATGGAGGCAATGGATGAATGGCTTTTTAACCAACTGCAACCAGCACACTTTAAAATATGCCCAGTGCACTCTGAGTCGCCTGGAATGATCATTGACCGCCTGTCTATTTTATCCCTAAAATCGTACCATATGGAGCTCCAAACCAAGCGCGAAGATGCCACAGAAGAACATCGTACGAGTTGTGCCCATAAATTAATGACCATTAATCAACAATTGGAACAATTAGCCCAGTGTTTTAAAGAGTTGCTTGAAGAAGTCAAAGCGAAAAAACGTACGTTCAGAATCTATCAGCAATTTAAAATGTATAACGATCCTAATCTAAACCCCGAATTGTACTGCCGCCAGTAGTTGCAACGTGATGAGTTAGAGCATTGTCGCTTTTTGAATGTGTCATTTTTCCAGATGGTGAATTAGATGCTGTATCTTTATGAAAGAAGAAATTGTAAAGTGAAAAAGATGAACCGGATCGTGGCAGGGAATCAGGGGCTCTTCTTTTAGCAGGCTCACTTGATTCCCTTGGGGACTCTGTTTTTATTTTGTCCTTATCCACCGACACATTTGGACCAGGTTCTTTATCTTTGGAAGGACTAACCTGGCCTAGAGGCGGACGCCCCAGTCCACGCGCCAAAGCTCTAAGACCTAGAATTAATGAAAATAAGACCGCATTAGCTATCGCCAATATACCCATTATTGGAACATCATGGTAATGCCCTTCGGGATCCTCTTCCTGGAGAGCAGATGTTGCAAAATTAGAGAAATTATTTCCCTTAGATAGACCAGAGGCAAAACAACGAAACACTTCAAACCATTCTTGAAAAAAACTCTGCGGCGAAGAACTGGGATTACTGCCGTTTTTTAATGAGGACTTAAAGCTCTCTGCGGTTAAATACTCAGCATCATTTTGTGCCTCGATATTCGCCTTCATCTTCTTTATTTGATCATAAGGACACTCTTTTTCATTCTCTGCTTTTTGCTTTTGAACATGCTGATGATGACTGTGCAGCATAAAAGCAGTCATTCCAATCATTAACACCAAACCAGAAACAATAAATGCAGCCAGTAACGCAGGTGGAAAGGCACTGGCGGTAACTAAGAATACCGAGGAAACTGTAAATAAAATACTGGTCAATACGCCATAGCCAAACAAACCATACTTCATTCCCAATAAACCTGCAGTTAAATAACTATGTGTTGTTTGTTCTTGTAATAATTGGCGTTCTTCATCAAACTGCTGAATTAATTGACACACTCGTAGCTTCAATTGTTTGACATCGGCGGGATTTATAAGTTTTTTCTTGGCAGTTTCTTGTAACTCAAGCAATTTGGCATAAGTCAGTTCTAATTCTTTGCTTGTTAATTCCAATTTACATCGGGTTTGCGTCACTTCCAAGCGTAATTGAAAATCATATTCTTCGTAAATTCGTGTAACAACACAAGCTAGTGTGTAAAAAACACTAAGAACGGTCATGGCAAGAAAAAGATGTGGCGCCAGAATAGCAAGACTCATCACACCCATATAAAGGTATAAACCATCAAGTAAGCCACCAGTCGTTACCGCTAAAAAAGCATGAATACGATCTTCATCGCTCTGTTGTTCTATTCGTGATAAATAAGCTTTACGATCTAACTTTGTTAATGAAGTCAACTGTCGAATTTCTACTAAAAGCTCTTTATTGGCATTCATTTGCTTTTTACGTCGTTCCTGCATACTGCGTATCCAGAAGCGGTTGGCAGCAGCAAACACACCTAATACTAAGCCAACAGGGATGAGCATATCTTTAAGATCCAATCCAAGCGCACCTAAAACTTGTACTGTACTTCGCCATCCTTTATAAGCGTTTTTTAAGCCCTTCATGACGTCACGAAAATAGGGCCATGCAGCCGCGATGAATTTTTTTACAGAATCATTTTCCTCTCCATCAAATACACTGGCTAGAAAAGAAAAAGAGACTAAAAAAATGGCTTCTGCGGAAATTGCAGCGATTCCTTCTGGAGAAGTCGCTATTTTATGCAGGTAATCAGCATCCGTATTACGCATAAATACTTCCATGAAGTATTTAAACATACTATAAGAAGAGCTTAGAGAATCTACTACGGCATATGCATGATAGATATAACGATCATTATCGAGTTTTTGAGCGAGGAGTCTACTTTGCGCGTCGATACAGCCGGCAATTGCCAAGAGGGAAACGAGTTCTTGTGATTTTAATGATGAACCTTCTTCGCCCTTTTTAGACATTCTTACACACAAAAATGACCGTAGGTTAGGATGGCGCGGATTATATGGATAATTGAGCTTGATGTCAATAATCGTTTCATCCTGAATTAAAAACACACAATCCACAGGGCGGTTGATAATAATATCATACTCAGTTCGTACAAAAAATATTTCTATAAGTCCACTTACGGGTTGTGACTTAGGATGCAAACCTGCTACGATATCGCACTAAATAATATAACAACTCAGGAAAGAGGATTAAATGAGATCGATACTTGCTCTCTTTACTTTTGCAGCACTAATGACCGGACCTGTTATGGCATCAAATGACGTACAAATTTATGGTTATGTTGAAAAAGCTACGTTTCCAGATAAAAATTTAACGCTCTCAGCAAAATTGGATACCGGAGCTAAATCAGCATCATTAAATGCAACCAACATAACTGAAATTACTAAAAATGGCATGCCTTATTTGCGCTTTACTGTCCCAACCAAAAGCGGAGACTATCAATTTGAGGCGGAATATAAAGGTCGAGTAAAAATTAAAGTTCGTGATGGAGAACATGGCTCAGAAATACTTGCCCATGCTCCTATTAAACGTCCGGTTGTACTACTTAATTTACAACTTGGAGATAAAGTTAGAACAATTAAAGTGAATTTAACCAATCGCAAACGGTTCATCTATCCTTTGCTTTTAGGAAGAGATGCAATTATTGCTTTTAATGGTGCGGTCAATCCAGCACTGACATTTACGTTAAGAAATCAGAGTCTTAAGAAATAATGAAACACAACACGCGTCATGTTTATGGACTTATTTTTACTTTATTTATCCTAGGAGCAGGGATTTTTTTGTACCGACATTTTGTACTCGATGTGCCGTTGACTGACACAGAAACAATAAACAGTTGGACGATTGAATCGAACTTACGTTTTGTCGCAGATCCGAATACGCCAATTAAAGCGAGTTTTAATATTCCCTATTTGCCGCCCCATTTTGCGATTCTTGATGAATATTTTGTATCAAGAAATTATGGGGTAACAACTAATTTAAATGGTGATAATCGAGAAACAGTTTGGTCCATCAGGCGTGCTCATGGCGCACAATCCCTATATTATAGGGCGATTTTCCGGCAAACGGAGGCTAATGAATCCCCATTAGGAACTCCTCCGGCAGTCAAAACACAACCGCTTGAAGAGAGTCAAAAATCAGCAGTTGAAACTATTACAAGCCAAGTACGACAATCATCCGCAGACATTAAAACCTTTGCCCAAAGTACGGTTAAAGAACTGAATAAAAAAGATGGGAATGCGAAGTTACTAACCAGTAATAATTTTAGTGACGAACATCTTATTAATGCAGCAATTCTCATTTTAAATCAGTCTAAAATTTCTGCAATTCCAGTAAAAGGAATTTACTTATCACAAAAGAGCAAGGCTGAGTTAAGTTTATTTTTAGCTGTATTCAACGGCAAAAACTGGGTTTATATTAATCCGAGAACGGGCAGTGCCGGATTGCCTAAAGATTTTCTTATCTGGCAATATGGAAATGAACCTGTATTTAATGTCACTGGCGGCAAAAAAGCTCAATTTAGCTTAACGGTATCGCCCACCCCCATAAATGCCTTAAGCATTGCCAAATCGCGAGGGTTACAATCAGACTCACAACTGTTGCGTTTCTCCTTATTGCAACTACCCGTTAATGCGCAGGTAACGTATAAAATTTTATTAACGATACCCATAGGTGCTTTCATTATCTTGATTTTGCGAAACTTTATCGGGATTAAAACCTTCGGTACGTTTATGCCCGTTTTAATCGCTTTAGCGTTTAGAGAAACCCATGTTATCTGGGGAATTTCCCTCTTTGTCATTATTGTCTCTTTTGGACTCCTGGCACGTTTTTATCTGGATCAATTAAGGTTACTTTTGGTACCAAGGCTTGCGGCCATTCTTACTATCGTGATTTTGCTTATGATCTTTATTAGTGTCATTAGCCAGAGCCTTGGATTGGATGCAGGACTATCTGTTGCCTTATTCCCCTTGGTCATTTTAACCATGACTATAGAACGTATGTGCATTACCTGGGATGAACGAGGAGCTTCAGAAGCAATAAAATCGGGGGTAGGCAGCCTGGTTGCGGCAGTAATCTCCTATTGGGCAATGAGCTATGAACCTTTGCAATATCTTGTCTTTGCTTTCCCTGAGTTGCTTTTAGTTCTACTCGCTTTAATATTGTGGTTTGGCCAATATCGCGGCTATCGCTTATTTGAGTTGAAGCGCTTTAAATCACTTGCGAGACATGTCGAATGATTACGCTGTTTCGTCGTTTAAAAAACCATGGCATATTAAGCATCAACCAGCGTAATACAGATTTTGTATTACGCTACAATCCAAGAAAACTGTTTCCTTTGGTTGATGATAAGTTAAAAACAAAAAAATTAGCGCTAAAGGCAGGCATCGCCGTACCACCTTTGTACGATATTATCGAAACAGAACAACAAATTAAAACCATAGAAGAACGTTTAGAGCCTTATAACGATTTTGTGGTTAAACCTGCACGTGGCTCAGGCGGTGATGGTATTTTAGTTTTTAAAGATAAGGTCTATGGCCGTTATCGACAAATTAATGGAAAGTTAACCACAACACAGGAACTTAGCTACCATTTATCATGCTTGCTCTCGGGAGCATACAGCCTTGGTGGCTCCTCCGACTATGCAATTATAGAGAAGCGAGTAGTGGTTGATCCCGTATTTGCAGAGGTAAGCTACGAAGGTATTCCTGATATTCGCATTATCAGTTTGCTAGGTTATCCTGCCATGGCGATGGTGAGGTTGCCAACGCGCTTGTCTGGCGGCAAAGCCAATCTACACCAAGGTGCCATTGGGGTTGGAGTTGATCTCGCCACCGGAAAAACTCTTGGTGGGGTATATCATAATGACATCATCGATTATCATCCTGATACGCTCAATCCTATTGTAAACATCGAAGTACCTTATTGGAATAAAATACTTGAGATTGCCTCCAGTTGCTATGAACTGACTGGTCTAGGTTATCTTGGAGTAGATATAGTCCTTGATAAAGAACAAGGACCTTTAATGCTGGAACTCAATGCACGGCCCGGCTTGAACATACAAATTGCCAACAGAGAAGGTGGATTAAAACGTTACCGAACAATTGAGGCGCATTATCAGGAACACCCTAACGAATCAGTTGCCGAAAAAGTAGCGTTTAGTCGCGAACACTTTGCCCGTTTAAAATAGTCTTTTTAAGGGGGGTCGGGCTGTTAAGCCCAGTGCTCGTTGCATCAAATCCGTATGCTCCAAAATACCTCGTTAATGTAAATCCAATGAGCAGAGAATATCCATTATATGGGTGCTAAGCGCTGGGCTTAACAGCCCAGCCTACTTAAGGTAACCTCATTGACTCGAGTCCATTTCGCTCACCCAAGCACATATTAAGGCGTTAAATAGCCACTTACCTGATTCTCTTCATCATCGCTGATTGCAGAAAGCTTTCTTTTTTTGCTATGAGGAACTTCTCCGAACTGGAACGTCGGACTCCAAGACGTTGATTGTCTTTTTTCTTGGCTGCTTCCATCATCCGCCACACGCACTTCGTCCAAATGCGGAGAAAATTCTTGCTCAAAAGCAGCGTCATCATAACCAGGGGTTAGGACTCTTGTATTGTCATCAAACTCAAAATCAGATTGACCAAGCCAATCGCTCGTTTGCTCTTCGGTAGTATATGGAGAGAAGACAGACTCCTCGGCATCATCCCAATTATAACCAGGAGTTTTGGGTATCACATACTCCATAGTCATTCCATTGCCACTCCAAGTCGCATGGTAATAATATTGAGCGTCATTAAAAGCAGCAACCACCTGAGTCAAATTGGTAGGTGAAGCACCATAATCATAGTCACGGTAATAAGCAAGAATTTCCTCACCTGGTTGAATTTGCCGTGTCGTGACATAAGAGTTGGTTGCAAAATCAAAGCGCACATTCATTTCCCTGCGATGCGTTGCACTTTCTATGCAATAAGCTTCGGATGCTTGGTATTTAGTATAAAGATATCCGCCCCCGCTTGATTGCACCAAGTAATTCGTATCAATATCATGTTGAGCCGCCCACAACTCCATCGCCTTTTCCGTGGTGGGTACATCAAACATTTGCTTCCCTACAAGCTGGCATATTGGCTTTTCCGCAGGAATGGCCTGACCACTAAATAAAGAGTAACGATATACCCCATTCCCCCGTTCCGTAGGTGCTATAAATAAATGATACGCTGAGTTTCTTTTGAGCTCCATTTTTTGATTTTTTTGAAAACGCGCCACATCTTCTGGTTGCTGCAAATCATAAATTTTAGGATCTAAGTTTTTATCTAAATACATTTGCTTTTTCTGTTCTTTTTTTATATTCAATTTTTGGGTTAGTAAATCGAAAAAATTTTTTATATCTGCGGGTGTTTTCACATCACTTGCAGTAAATTCTTGCTCAAGTGATTTGGCTAAGCTTTGCAAGACGTCAATCAAGGTTTGTGGTCGTCGCAAGATTTGCGGACGCTGTTGAGAAAAATAATCATCTCCATAAGAAACAGTTAACTCATCAGCAAAAGCAATTCTTTTAGTCGCAACATAATAAGCATGGTAATCAAATGCAACTTTTCCAAACTCGTCTTTTCGTTGCTTACAGGTGATTTGTACTTCTAAATTAGGCCGTTCAGCATGGTTCACCCAGCGGGTACTAGACCCTGATTGCAGCATATCAATTACTACGGCATATTGCTCTTGCTCATCTAAGTTTAATTTCCATACATAAGTAGAATCGCCTTCATACTGTTTAACGGCGCGTTCTATTCGAGAATTAGATTGTATGCCGAATAAATCAATGCCTTTTATTTCTCCGACAATGTCTCCTACCTCAAACGATTTTGCGGCATATACCCCCAATTGCTTAGAACCAAGATTCGGCATAGCAGCGATAATTACACCGGCATCATAGTTTGTAGTGAGATAATTAAAGCCAGGTCGATTGCAATTATTTTGCAAATAATTACCTAGCCTTAATTGGGACTCCGCTTGTTCAGGAAAAAAAAGTAATTGTTCGGCAAGCATTTCGTCCATAGCTTGCTCTTGATCTGATGTATATAAAAATTTAACATTTTTTGGCATATTTGAATTCTTTATCATTTTGAATTGCTGCGCATTTTAGTAAAAAAAAATAACCTGTCCAGCTATTTCCCAAAATAACATCAATTTGTTTTTAACTTATCCTTTGCTGTAATATAATTGGTGCACATAAGCGTACACAGGGATAATATGTTTTCAAAAAAATTGTCTGGTTTTTTTCGTGCAAGCAACAGCGTCAAATCGATGCAGCCTAAAGAATGGTTGGATGCGCAGTTCAAGGCAAGTGCTTTAGACAAACAGTTCCCTAAAGTCCTTCGAGAAAGAACCCAAAACTCCGCAAAAGTATATTATAACGAACATTATTTTGCGCATAATGATACGGATGCGCCTTTTTCCTTACGTAGGGCATTAAGCAAAACAACAGCAGTTAGCGTTGCAGGGGATAGAACCGGAATATTTCAAAATGGCACTCCCTTTCCAGCAAGCTCTGATTATTTTGCCCGCATTCCATTAACACACCCCGAACTTTTATCACCTGTTGAACGACTATCCGGGGCTAAAAAAATTATTTTTTCCAATAGTTCCGTGCTTGCTTCAGGCGGCTACCCCGCAATGAATCCGAGAGTGATGAAGAAAAAACCACATGATGTTGGGATTTTTTCTCTAGCAGGAGCCTGTTTTGAAAATCTCTATCTGCATTATTCGCTGTTTATGCTGGATCCAATAAACTCAAAAATCGATAGTCCAATGTTTGCTCATCTCTTTGAAAAAGTACCGACTGATTTTAAAGATGCACAATCCTCTCTAGGTCCATATGATTCTAACGGCACGCTTACCCGTATTCGCACAGGACTACCGTTGCTTGCACGCTCTGCGTCTAACATGTTTTATCCATCTTTTACTAAAAAAAATGCAGTTCTTTTTTTATCTGAAGCGTATTTCAGATATCAGTTAGAAGATATTTCTATGTTATTAACTGCAGTGAATGACGCTGCGCAGAAAGCAGGAAAACCTGCGCTTTTAAAAGCCACTGCTGTTGGGATGGGTTTTTTTGCCAAAATAAATGAGCAATATGACATACAACATCTTCTTTACCCCCATTATCTGCGTGCTTTTCAAAAATTGCTGCAGAAACACTCTTATCCTTGGATAGCAAAAGTTGAGTTCCCTACGTTTAATGAGCAGCTTCAACAACAATTTGATGCCATTATGGATACGCCAATCGAAAAGGTTGAAGTTTATCAAAGAAGCAGAGATGTCTTGGAGTTTACTGAAGAAGAGATTGAAAACTATTTTGTTTGTGCCATTAATCCTGCAGATGCGTTCTCCTATACAGGAAACGAATGGGGATTTGGTAGTGTCGAAGCAATGATAGGGTTAAACTCATCATTGCGTATGGATCAAATACCGCTGGAAAATCCCTTGCTGCTTGATTCCAACCACCATATTCCAGTCAGAATCAACAGCGCGTTTGAGGCTGAACTACTTGACTCAAAAGCCAATAACTTACATCTTTAACGTGTGATCTAATTTCAAAGCATTGCTAATTGCTTCTACAAGTTGTGGATTGCGAAAGCGCTCTGTCAGCATCTCTTGGGTCATATCAGCATATATTGCCTTGCACACTTCAGTAAATGCCTGCTCCGCTTTGTTGATCAATAACCAAGTCAGAACTCCTTGTTCTGTAAGTAAATTGGCAATGCACATTGATTTTGGTAAGTCATGATTATATTCATACATGGCATTAGGCACCATCCCACCATTCAAAAACCTTTCTCTATATTTAGGACAGGTCGATGCAATAAACTGACTGAATGGTACATGTTGCACAATGATTTCTTCTTTTTCCTGATCAAGTCCTTCGGCTTCAATTCCTGTAGCATATTTCAGCATAAGCAGTGGCGTAGACTTACCATAAAACTTATGTATCCAAGACTTTTCCGTATGTGATTTATTTTGCGTAATAAAAGTCAGTAAATCTTGTATCGAATTACAGGCTCCCCATGCAAAAGGCTCCTCATTATATTTTTGATAACGTTCTACATTAGAATGGCGAATCGTTTGCAGCTGCCTTTCTGAAATCCGAGGCATAATGCCATTTTGTTGATACAATACATCGAGACCTCTACCATCGACACGTGCAAGTAACGAATTTTTTTGTAGCTTGAGGATTTGATTACCAACTAAGGGGTCTGCCATCTCAAAGAGACCTTTACCATATCCTATCCCTTTCTCCAGGACTCCATTAGAAAAAAATTTTGTCCACATGATGACCTCACAAACAACAGATATACTGCTGTCTATTATATAAAGGCAACATTAAATAAATATTAAGCAAATTGATCAAATAAAGTTATTTTAAAATGGATGTAGAGTTATCCATGCATTGATGTGAACGGATGCGGGAATAAGCGGAGAGGAATTATATTTCTATTGCTGTATGCCTTGGGCATGTTGAATGAATAAACGTTTTATAGGAGTAAATCCGTTACACAAATTTAAACCTAAGCCACGTAAGGCAACAACAGGCATAAAAGAATTACTGAATAAGCGTTTGAATCCTTCCATCAACATAATCGTTTGCCATACATCATTTTTACGTGCACGTTGATAAGCACCTAATGCCTTTTTGGATACCAGGGTATCGCGAGCGGCATCCAAACACTGAATCCAAGAATATACATCGGCCAAGCCTAAATTTAACCCCAAACCAGCCAAAGGATGAATGGTATGTGCTGCATCACCAAGGAGTAACCAACGGTTCCCTACATATTGTTTAACGTGTCTCATTTGTAAAGGGAATTGATGGCGTGTACTGATTACTTCAACCTGACCTAGCTTTTTGGCAAAAGCGTCGCTTAAGGATGCATTAAACTCCTGTTCAGAAAGATTCATTAATTTTTTAACATGTGCTGGATTGGTAGACCACACGATAGAACATTGATGTGTATCAGCCAGCGGTAAAAAAGCCAAAGGACCATCAGCGCGAAATACTTGATATGCCGTGTACTGATGTTCCTTTTCTAAAGACACCGTCGCAACCAATGCATGTTGCTCATAAGACCAGCTGTTTAATGGCACCTTGAGTTTATGACGAATGGGGGAATTGGCACCATCAGCAACCATTAACAATTGTCCTTCCCAGGTCTGCTGACTGCTGCACACCCTGACTCCGGATTCCTCGCTAAACACATCCTCTACACAACTCTCAGGAAATAAATGAATAGAAGATTGATTAGAAACTTGTTGCAATAAAGCGTGTTTTAACACCGACTCCTCAATGATACTCCCTAGGCTCTGTGTACCGACATAACGCGAATCAAAATCAATATGCGCTTTACTTTCAGCATCCCAAACATACATGCGGCGATAAGGAGAAATGCGCGAACTTTCTAGATATTGCCAAGCATTTAATTGCTGCAACAGAGCCTGTGACGCATGGTTAATCGCATAAACACGCGTATCTGCTTGTGAATGATTGACCTTCAACGAACCCGCATCGATGACTGCTACAGTATAACCCCGTTGGGCCATAGCCAAGGCAGCAGTTAAGCCTACAACCCCACCACCAATTATCAATACATTAAATTGCAGACTCATTTCATTTCCTTCATCACTTTTTTTGCAGCTTTGGCAAAGCAATTTCACAGACTAAATCAGGAACCACCCCTCCGAATCCTCGGGCGTATCGGGCTAAAAGATTCTTCAATGCGGGAATATTATCCAGAACAACCAACCCTAAGCCGCGAGCCACCCCCAATCCAGGTAAACGACTGGTAAACACTTGGATTAAACCATCAGTTAAACGTGTAATGGCTTTTTGATCATGAGATCTTAATTGTACATAATGCTGTAACATTTCCGCATTAAGCCCCCGTTCAGCAATGCATTGCGCTAAAGTAGCCACGTCTCTAAGTCCAAGATTAAAGCCTTGTCCTGCGACGGGATGCAATGTGTGTGCGGCATTACCGACAAAAACTACTGGCCACTTCACTTGTGTTGGCATTAAGACTTGTTGTAAAGGGAAAGAAAAACGCTTTCCTACTTTGGCAAGCCGACCTAAACGATAGCCAAAGGCATGTTGTAACTCACGTAAAAAATCGACCTCAGGTAAAGACAATAAACGCTCAGCTTCCTTGGGCGGTACCGCCCAAACCAAAGACATCCGATTGTCGTGCATGGGTAAAAGCGCCAAAGGCCCATAAACGGTAAAACGCTCATAAGCACGGTGTTGATGTGGTTTTAGCAAACCCACGTTGGCAACAATTGCGTGTTGCCCATAGAGCTTAGTCTTCGAGGGCAATGAACAAAAACGGCGGACTCCGGAATGCGCTCCATCCGCAGCAACAATTAAACGCGCCACAATTTTTATTTCACCAGAGTCAGTGAGAATTGTTGCCGAATTATTTTCATAATCTAAAGACTGCAAGCTCGCGGGAGCAATCAGCTGCTCAGAAGGTAACAATTGATGCAAAGCCTGGTTTATATGCTGCATTTCCGCCACATAACCTAAAGGCGCATCCAACTTCCCTTGTAAACGGGATATCCCGAAGTGATGTTGATCAGAAACATGAATCGTGTCTATAGTAGTGACATGATCTTTAAGAAGATCCCACACACCGAGCATCGTTAAAATACGTCGACTAGCAGGCGATAGAGCTAAAGAGCGAGCATCAAAATCAGGATTTATTTTGTCACTAAAAGGCTTAGCTTCGACCAATAAAGTACGGTACCCTAATCCTTGCAAAGCAAGCATTAGAGTTGCACCTGTTAAACCCCCGCCAATAACCAGTATATCAATCTCTTTATTAATCACGCATTAATGCCTCAATCTCATCCACATCCACAGGCAATGCTGCAGTTAATACTTCATGACCTGTTTTCGTTACGACTACATCATCTTCAATACGTACACCAATACCCCACCAACGCTTATCTACTCCTACGCTGTTTGAGCTAATATATAAACCTGGCTCAACAGTTAAAACCATTCCGGGCTCTAAGGGGCGCCACTCTCCATCAATTTTATAAAGCCCGCTGTCATGAACATCCAATCCCAACCAATGCCCAGAATTATGCATATAAAAAGGTTTATAAGCTCCTTTAGCAATCAATTCCTCAACATCTCCTTGCAAAATACCCAAGATACATAACCCTTCAGTGAGAATACGGAGCATAATTTGTTGTACCGCATTCCATGGCAAGCCCGGCTTAATCGCTGCAATTCCTGCTTTTTGTGCTTTGAGAACCACTTCATAGATACTTTTTTGTTCTGGCGTGAATTTGCCATTAATTGGAAATGTTCTCGTGATATCAGCAGCATAATTTTCATACTCACCCCCTGCATCAATAAGTACTAAACTACCTCGATGCAAAGGTTGATTGTTATCCGTGTAATGCAAAACACATGCATTTTCGCCACCGCCCACAATCGGATCATAGGCGACGCTACGGCATCCATGACGACTGAATTCATACACAAGTTCTGCCTCAAGCTGATACTCATGCTCCAGATGCTTGCAACGACGCATCGCATGTTCATGGGCTTTAACCGAAATACTTGCTGCTCGGCGCATTAAATCCAGTTCCGCATCACTTTTAAATAAACGCATTTCACCTAATATAGGTTCCAAATCACACAACTGAGCCGGTACTTTAACGCCACGCCGTACCTGGCCTTTAAGTGAATTCAATGAGCGCATGATCGTTTTTTCTAACTCTGCATTGCGAGCAAGCGCATAATAAACAGCCGATTTTCCATTTAATAATTTGGGTAATTCTTCCTCAACACTATCTATAGGAAAAGCAGCATGCATACCCAATTCAGAAAGTGCCCCATCTTGGCCAAGACGTTTTCCTGTCCATTGTTCTTCTGAGGGATTGCGTGTACGGTTAAAGAGAATACTCTGAGCATCTGCTCCTGCAACAAGAACCAATAACGCATCAGGCTCATTAAATCCGGTGAGGTAATAAAAATTACTGTCCTGGCGAAAACGATAATGCGCATCGCCATTACGTAATAATTCGTGAGCAGCAGGGATAATGGCAATACTGCCCTCGGGCAATTTTTGCGCCAATTTACTTCTTCTTGTTTGGTATTCTGGTTGCGAAATCATAGTAACATCCTTTTTAATGAGTTATTCCAGCATGACCGCCACGTTCTTTTTCATTCATAATTAAATCACTATGCAAACGAAGCACTGCCATCCGCGCATATTCACTAACTTCCATTAATGCACGTTCATCTTCTTCATCGACATCCAAGGTATCACAATCAAGTTCGGCAAATTCAATAAGATGTTGGAATGCATCTTGAGCCTCTTCATCGTGAAATTGACTAAGACCTATGCCAGCTAAAGTCAAGGCTTGGGTAAACCCTTCGCACCACTCACTAAAAGCGGTTGCACGAAGCAGTAAGGATTCCTCATCATCAGGAAGCATCATTTTAAATTCAAAATCCAAACTGTTAATTTGTTGCTGGCTTATTGAAAAAACAGCAAACATCGCTAAAACTGCATTGCGGTTGGCTTCATCTTTCTTATTATTTAATAAGGCGCGTAAATAAGCCTCTCCTTGGCTGTCAGCGCCAGCACATAGGTAACCACACATCATTCCATGCAATAAACTGGAAGATACGTGCAACATTAAAACAGAAATAGATGCAGAAAACTCATCATAATCAGGCAAACGCAAATGTTCTCTTTCCTCAGACATATTTAATTTAACTCATTTATAGAAAATACCCCCATGATACCCGATTTAATGCAAGCGTTCATCCTACTAATTGCTGCTCGCGAGCAAAATTGTTACTATGCATAACTGCTCTCTATGGAATGCAAAGGTCTTATTATTATGACGCAGATGAAATCATGTACTGTTAAGCTACTAAATAAAACGTATGAAATTAAATGCCCTGAAGGCGAAGAACCTAATTTACTGCTTGCGGTGCAGAAATTAAATAATCAAATCATGATTAATAAAAAGAAAGCGAAGCAGCTGGACAACTTCCAGGCTTTGTTGCTTGCCGCGCTTGATATTAGCCATGAATTGATCTTATGTAAAAACAAACAAGCACACCAACAACATCAGGTATCCCAATTTATTAACTCACTGGAAAATAAAATCAATAAAATGGTGGGTGGGGACATGATGGAACGAATTCCAGAACTAGATTAGTTGATTGATTCTGGAATGCTACAAAACATCCCCGCTTTGTGCGGGGAGATAATATAAATATCCATCTCTTCATAATAAGAGGAAGATTAGATCTGATTAAAAGGACTTACAAATGAGACGCCAATGGTATATAGGATTTGGGGTAACTTTATTAATTGCCCTTGCTCTCTTTGCGATGTTTAATAGCATCAAGTGGTTTATCGCTTTTCTAATTCCCCTAATTGTGATCTGGATCTATGATTTGATTCAGAAAGAACACACCATTTTGCGTAACTTCCCAGTCTTGGGCCATGTGCGCTATTTTCTAGAGTTTCTGCGTCCAGAAATTCAACAATATTTTATTGCGACCGATGAAAGTGAGCTTCCTTTCAATCGTGAAACACGCTCCCTTATTTATGAGCGCGCCAAAAATACTCGTGATACCGTTCCTTTTGGTACGGAGCGTGATATTTTAAGTGTTGGCTATACCTGGGCTCTCCACTCGCTAGCACCAAAACATCACACAGAAGTTGAATCACGGATTATTGTTGGTGGGCCCGATTGCCTGCAACCCTATAATGCCTCGCGTTTTAATATTTCAAGCATGAGCTTTGGTGCACTGTCTGCCAAAGCAATTATGGCCATGAATAAGGGGGCACAGATTGGTGGTTTTTTCCAAGCCACCGGTGAGGGAGGATTAAGTTCCTATCATTTGCAAGGCGGAGATCTGGTGTTCCAATTCGGAACTGCCTACTTTGGTTGCCGCGATGCACAAGGAAATTTTGACGAGAAAGAATTTGCTGTGGAAGCCAACCGTCCAGAAGTAAAAATGATAGAAATTAAACTCTCGCAAGGAGCCAAGCCCTCTCACGGAGGCATCTTGCCCGCCGCCAAGTTAACTCAGGAAATTGCAACCGTACGCAAAGTTCCCATGGGCCAAGATGTCGTCTCACCCATGGCACATTCTGCTTTTACAACGCCCATAGAACTACTCTATTTCATAAAAAAATTACGCGAGTTATCTCATGGCAAGCCTATAGGATTTAAATTGTGCCTGGGGCGCAGAGATGAATTTCTGGCAATCTGCAAAGCCATGTTAAAAACAAATATCCTCCCTGATTTTATCACCGTTGATGGTGCAGAAGGAGGAACCGGAGCAGCACCAGAAGAATACGTTAATTTTATAGGTACACCTTTGGAGGCCGGCTTAGTCTTTGTGCATAATGCCTTAGTAGGGATTAATGTAAGGGACAAAATTCGTATTATCTGTAGTGGTAAGGTGGCAAATGGATTTGATATGCTGACCAACATCGCTTTGGGCGCCGACATGTGTAATTCTGCGCGTGCAATGATGATGGCAACCGGTTGTTTGCAGACAAAACAATGTAATGCGAATACCTGCCCCACTGGGGTCACAACACAAAATAAACGCTTACAATATGGTTTGGTTGTCGATCAGAAAAAATATCATGTCGCCAATTTCCATAAAAACACCATGAAAAGCTTTTTGGAAATGGTTGGCTCGCTCGGTTTAGATAATCCCAGTGATTTAAAACCCATCCACATCATGCGACGAGTAAGCGTACAAGAGGTCAAATCATTTAATGAAATTTATGAATATCTGACACCGGGACAACTACTGGGAACAGATATTCCCCAAAGTTATAAAGCACATTGGGAAATGGCAAATCCAGAAAAATTTTAAAAATTTAATTGTAGCCTGGGTGAAGGCGAAGCCATAACCCGGGAGTGTTTTGACACAGAACACCTGGGTTATGGCTTCGCCTTCACCCAGGCTACATATCATCCAAGATCAACAATCACTTCCACTTAATATTACATCCCAAACTTGGTTTTTGGTCTGAGCTCACCGGTACTCCAGCAAGGATATTATCCAGTGCATTTTGTAAATGGGCTCCTGTCACTGGTTTATTATTCCCTGGTGTTGACTCATCCAAACAACCACGATAGACACAAAGCAGATCCTTATCAAAAATATAAAAATCAGGAGTACACGCCGCCTTATATGCTTTGGCAACATCTTGGGATTCATCGTATAAATAGGGGAATGAATAATGACATTGCTCTGCCTCAAGACGCATTTTTTCTGGGCTATCTGCAGGATACTTCTCAACATCATTGGAGCTAATCGCAATAAATTGAATCCCTTTTTGCTGATAGATTTCAGCCAATTGCACTATTTTTTCCTGAATATGCTTCACAAAAGGGCAATGATTGCATAGAAACATAATGACTGTCGCAATAGGTGATTTAATCTGCGACAGCGAAATCAATTGATCGTTACGTGTATCAACTAAAGTAAAATCAGGTGCTTTGCTTCCTAAAGGAAGCATATTTGATGCAGTTGCTACCATAATTACCTCTCATTAATCAAAACAAGTGCCACATCACCCCAGTCACCTCTATTTAATCATTGCGTCAGCAGATCTATAAGATAGGTTTAGTGTATTTTCATGGATGACGGAAATTGCGCTTCATTGTGATAAAAATTAAAAAAGAATTGGGGATCAAATAACTCGACGCATGTTAAACGAAAAATTATGGCTAAGCAAACGGGTAATCCTGATGCTCATCGGTATTTGGTCTCATGCATCAAAACTTGGGTTGCAAGTGCTCCTCTTTTTGCTGTTCCGGCGGTGATCGTTGTAAGGTGCCATTCTTATTGCGTGTAGGGCTTATCGCTTCATCAATTTCTTCTTTAGCTGTTACTTGTTCAATAGGCCCTTCTTTTCTTTTTGCACCCGGTCTATCAAGTATTGCCATGGTCTGTCTATAACTACAATTGTGTGCATTCTTGGCCCCCTCTTCCCCTTGAGAGCTCAGTAGCGATTCTGAAAAATCTTCTGCTGCAGACGATCTGATGCGTAACCCACTAAACGCTTGGGTAACGCCTTGCCAGGCACTCTTTAGCCGAGTGCTTAAAACACCTCTTTCCGGTTGCATCGTTTCTGGAATGGGTTCCCTGGCAGCTGGAGCTTGTAGATCCAAACCGGTTATTGCGCTTAATTCCTCTTCTAATGCTTCTTTCGCATTTTGCATACTTAAGGCCATAGAGGGCTCGCCAATATCGTGGAAGACCCGTATATTATTCTCGCAGTTAGCAATGCCCTTTCGTAAATCGTTCACCCTCTTTTCGAGAGCTTCTTGGGTAATTGAAGGTATAAATTGATATTTTTTATCGCGATCTAAGGCCTTAATGGGATACTTTTGTTCATCAATCCGAACTTGCAACTGTTCATACTCTTTAAATAGAATGTCCCACTCGCGTTGTGCTTTATCTATTGCCGTTATCGTCCCTCCCAAGACGATTTTATCAAACAAGGATACTTGTGCTTGCAACTCTTTTATCTGCGCAGACTTTGCTTGTTATTGCTCTCTTAATTCGCCACCTCTGCGCGCAGCTTGTTCTGTGGTAAAACCAAATACCGATGTACTCCCATCCTGGCCTACTCCAACGCGCATAGCCTGTACAGGGGTTGCATTTCGATTAGTAAACGCACTTAAATCTAAACGATATCCGTGCAGGGTGAATTCATTTGTCATTTTTTGAGCATAACAATCGCCCGTTTTGTCCACTAAACCTAATTCGCAACCAAAACAACGCAATCCTATAATGTCTTCTCTTTTGAAACCTGCTGTTGTTCTAGCCTTATCAAAAGCTTCCACAAACTCTTTCGGTTTAAAATCAGACGCACCGTATCGGGTGGTATGAGCATGTCCAACTACCGTCATGCGGGCGACATCGGCGGGCTTTAAGCCAATGAGACATTCCGGTGAAAAACGTCTTATTTCACAATTAGGTAACTGCGTGGCAATACCTTGAGCCGACGCCAGAGTTTCCTTATCATCACCTAAAATAAGTATGATGTTTTTGGAGGCCATAAAAAAATACACAAACAAAGAGCCAATAAGAATATTATAGAACTCTTTGCGTATTTTTTTATCAATTTACTATAATTGAACTACTAAGGACTAAAGAGCGCACGATGATCATCTTGATGAGTGACAGCAAAGAAAATGAAGCGGCTGCAGCCAATTTACAACACCTTACTGCTTTTGATGTCATGAAATTAAGCCAACCTGCTGACCTAAGCAAAACTACGGAACAACTTCTATTGGTTGATGTGGATGCAGATGATAAATTTTTGCGCTACCTTGAGCCAGTAAGTTTGGCGGAAGTGCTATTAAAACGCCAGTTATCAGCTCAGGTGCGTTCGGTTGTATTTCTTATTTCTGATACCAATAAACACAAAAACTTGTTTGAATTTGCCAGACCCTTTCTTGCCCGTTTAGAAGGAGCCTTTAAGCATCCAGTAATCGCATATATCCCTACGGATTTAAATTATTATTCCACACTACTCATGGCGCCTCGTAAAACCAACTTAAATTGGCAAGTCTATGGCATAAACATTGATGATTTTCCCAAGGACACATCATTCAATTTAGAGTTATTTCAAAGGCTAGAAGACAAACATTTGTTATGGGAAGGGCCTAACATATTGGAATGGATTACTACCGGGCAAAAGGCGATTAGCAGCAGCCCCGTCGTTGCAGAAAATATTCGCTTTGGTTTGTAACGTTGACTGCAATATTCTACCCCAAACAATCTCATCAACTTATATGTAGCCTGGGCGAAGGTCCACAGGACCGTAACCCGGGTTCCACTTCGTTGCACCCAGGCTACATGTGCTTTTATATTCAACACTTATTGTTTTAATAACTCTCTGATCATGTAGCACAAAATTCCCCCATGCTTGTAATATTCCAATTCATTTAAAGTATCGATACGTACCAGAAGATTCACTTCGGTTTGGTTTCCGTCTGCACGTTGTATCGTCGCATTGATTGACATTTTGGGTTTCATATTTTTGGTTAATCCAGTTAACGCAATGCGTTCGTAACCCGTAATACCTAATGTTTTGCGGGTGACTCCCACGGGGAATTCCAATGGCAAAATTCCCATTCCTACCAAATTAGAACGATGAATCCGCTCAAAACTCTCAGCAATTACGGCCTTAATACCTAAAAGTTGCGGGCCCTTTGCAGCCCAATCACGTGAGGACCCAGTACCATATTCTTTCCCGGCAATGACGACTAGAGGAACATGTTCCTTGTCATAACGCATTGCAGCATCATAAATGGAAAGCATTTCCTCGCTGGGTACATGCTTAGTAAAACCACCCTCTACATCAGGAAGCATTTCATTTTTGATGCGTACGTTAGCAAACGTGCCACGCATCATGACCTCATGATTACCACGTCGCGAACCATAGGAATTAAAATCCTTTGCGGCAATCCCTTTGGAGAGCAAATATTTTCCAGCAGGGCTATCTGCTTTAATAGAACCTGCAGGGGAAATATGATCGGTGGTGATGTTATCACCAAATACGGCAAGAATGTGTGCCTCGGTAATATCATTGATTTTTTCAGGCTCAAGCCTCATGTCATTAAAAAAAGGAGGATGCTGGATATAGCTTGAACTCGCTTGCCATTCATAAGTTTCAGATTCTGGAATGTTCATTGCTTGCCATGCTGCGGAACCATGAAAAATATGAGCATAAGTTTCTGCAAACATGGTTTCTGTTATCATTGCTGCTGTGTGCGCTATTTCACTATTCGTTGGCCAAATATCTTTTAAGTAAATGGGCGCTCCAGATGCATCCGTACCCAGCGGATCTTTTGCTAAGTCAATTGCCGTTGTGCCTGCCAAGGCAAATGCAACAACCAGCGGTGGAGAGGCAAGCCAATTGGCTTTAACTTGGGGGTGTATACGTCCTTCAAAATTGCGATTACCCGATAAAACTGCAGAAACAATCAAATCATGCTCAGATACTGCTTTGGCTACCGCCTCAGGCAATGGCCCTGAGTTGCCAATACAGGTGGTACAACCATAACCTACTAACCCAAAACCCAGTTGATCCAAATAGGGCTGTAAATTTGTTTTTGCCAAATAGCGAGTCACCACTTGCGAGCCAGGGGCAAAAGAAGTCTTAACCCAAGGTTTACGGGTCAAACCTTTAGCTACAGCTTTTTTGGCTAATAAGCCGGCGGCAATCAGTACATCAGGATTGGAGGTATTGGTGCAACTGGTAATAGCGGCTATGACCACATCCCCATGATGCAATGCATAGTTCTCCGTCGTTGGAAACGCTTGCGTTTTTTCTGCCTCACGATGGCTATCTATAAGTAACTGATTAAACGTATCCTGCAGTTGTGATAATTCCACTTGATCTTGTGGCCGTTTGGGCCCTGCAAGACAGGGTTTAATATCGGCTAAATCTAAGGTAACCACTTCTGTAAATTCAGGATCGGGTTGTGTTGCATCATGCCATAAGCCTTGAGTTTTGGCGTATGCCTCCACCAATGCAATTGTTTGGGCATCACGACCGCTTAAGCGTAAATAATCCAAAGTGGCTTCATCAATGGGGAAAAAACCACAAGTAGCGCCATATTCTGGTGCCATATTACCTATGGTTGCTCGATCCGCGATGGATAACTCATGTAAACCAGGTCCAAAAAATTCAACAAATTTACCCACCACACCTTGCTGGCGCAGCACATGGGTCACTGTAAGTACCAAATCGGTTGCTGTAACTCCTTCACGCAATCTGCCAGATAAGCGTACGCCAATGACTTCGGGAATTAACATGGAAATAGGTTGCCCCAACATGACCGCTTCGGCTTCGATACCACCCACCCCCCAGCCCAAAACACCAAGCCCATTAATCATCGTCGTATGACTGTCAGTCCCCACTAAAGTATCGGGGTATGCCTGATTGTTGCTGCCTTTTTTCTGGGTCCAAATCACTTTGGCCAGATATTCCAAATTCACTTGATGACAAATTCCAATGTTCGGTGGCACAACCCGGAAGTTTTGAAATGCTTTTTGCCCCCAGCGCAAAAATTCATAACGCTCAGAGTTCCGCTCCATTTCCATACTCGCATTCACAGTGTACGCCTTTGGGGTATTAAACTCATCGACTTGTATGGAATGATCAATCACTAAATCAACTGCTGAGAGCGGATTGATTTTTTCAGGACTTCCTCCAAGTTTTTTAATTGCCGCACGCATAGCCGCTAAATCAACAACCGCAGGCACACCGGTAAAATCTTGCATTAATACCCGTGCAGGGCGATAGGAAATTTCACGATCGGATTTTTTTTGTTTGAGCCAATCAATCATTGCATGAATATCATCTGTATTCACCGTAATTCCATCTTCATGACGAATTAAATTCTCTAATAAAATTTTAAGGGTGAAAGGAAGTTTAGATAAGCCATTGAGCCCCATTTTTTCTGCAACTGGCAAACTAAAATAATGATATTCAATGCCATGAACCAGCAGCGTTTTTCGTGTTTTTTCATTAAATTCAAGCGGTAAAAACACATCAACATGAGGTTTAATATCCGTATGGCTGTGATTATGCGATACCCATGCAGGGGGATCACTTGCAGGGAAAGACTCTTGAGAAGCCTCATCAATTTGATCCGATATAAATGGAGTAGTGGTGGCTGTTTTTTTAGGCTTTTTCTTCCCTGAGGTTTCTTTCATTTTCAATTCCATTGAAATCATATGTTATTTCACTATAGCTCATTTTTTATCCACAAAGGGCAACTTCAAGGCAAACACCTCGGTTTTAACCTATACTTTTAAACTGTAGTGTCACAGAATTAGGTGTAGAAAATGGCTTATGACGCAGTAGACCTCCCCCCAGAAAATTATGAAAACATTATCAAAGAATTAGATGAACTAATAAAAAAAATGGAAGGATCAATTGATATTCTCCCTGAAGAACAGCAACCGGAGCTCCTCTCTGTTTTGGATGCCCTAGATGATGATGTAGCCGAATTAAGTGAAATCCACGAAGGCAGGAAAGAGACAACCATTGCAGATGAAAAACTCCTTGAATTGGATCTTCAATCCGCTATACGTACGCTTCTTGCTGAATTTCGTCCCACTAAAATCGGGGATTTGCAGTTGCGGTGTCAAAAATTGATAGAGCATCATGGTTTTACACAATTTCAAGAAACAGTTGATGCATTGTTAGTTCAGAGCGAGCAGTTAAAAAATCAGGAATTGAGAGCCATGAAGCATATCAATCGATACCTGATGAATAAAATGATGGATACGTTTGTTGCCATCACCGCAGAAGGATCAAACACTTTTGCTAAAAGCATTTTAAATGCGTTTAGCTTGAATCAGTATTATCGAGAAAAAGCGCTTGAAGCAGAAAAAAATGATAGTCCACAAGCTCAGGAACAGGCCATCAAAATGGTGCAGATGGAAGCAGCACAAATAATAGCGGAAATAAAACAACTAGAGCTGCCTGAGGAAGAAGAGAATAAGTTGATTGAACAAACCAATAAGGAAGCCACCGAACAAATCACTGAAATTCAACAAAGAGCCAAAAACATGGCCATCAAAGTAGTACAGACTGAAACAGCGCAAAAAATCGCGGGAATAAAGCAACAAGGATTGCCTAAGGAAGAACAGCAGCAGTTGATTGAACAAGCTATCAAAGAATCTGCCGAACAAATCACAGCGGTGACACAGATGGAAACCATACCCTTGGATTATTATATCCGAGCAGAGCGCCAACTGTTCCAAGAGCGTGTTCTTAAAGCAGCAGAAGAAGATGGATATCAAAAAGCGAAAAAACTGACCATCAAAGCAATTCAAACTGAAACAGCGCAAAAAATAGAAGGCATAAAACAACAAGGGCTACCTGAGGGAGAACAGCAGCAGCTGATTGAACAAGTGAACAAGGAATCTGCTGAGAAAGTCGCTGCGGTTGAGCAAATGCAAACCATGCCATTGGATTATTATATTGAAGCAGCACGTCGAAAGATATTACAAGACTCTGCACGTTCACGCGCCCTTTTTCAAAGCTATGATAAAGTAGTGGATTCTGTAGTCCAAGATATTCTATCGAGAAAATCAATCGACGAACGAACCATAGTGATGGAGCGCTATCTTTTCATGGCCGAAAAACTGATGACGCAAAAAAATTATGATGCAGCATTCCAAATTCATGGGGCATTACAACAAACTCCAGTCTATCGTTTGGCAAAAACCAAGGAAGGATTATCACCTCATGCACAAAAAATTATCGAAAGACTCAATGAGCTACAGGATAATTCAAAAAATTATGCAGCGCTTAGAGGCCGTTGCGAGCGTGAAAATGCATACATTCCTTTGAACTTCACCGTGACTGATATTACATTCGCTACGGATGATGCCAATCCATTTATTTTGGATAGCAAAGGAAAAATCGTTAGGGGCTGTGAAAAGTTACCCGGAATGGAAAAAATAATTGCCAACTGTGTTAAAGCAGCTGCAACCACTATTGCAGATGCGCCTGATCCCACTCTATCTGGAGAAATAGAAGGCCACCATCAGCAGTTAGCCACAAAAAATAAAAAAAATGTTGAAAATGAGCTATATGATGTCTCGCAAAAGCATGAACCCCGAAATGCACCTCCTGAAGCCAGTAGCATACTTTCTAAGTCAAAGTTAAAAAAATTAATTCATTTAGGAATAATAGAACCGCCCAAAAGAAGCGAACAAACACGAAAATTAGAGGATGCTATTCACGATTTAAAAGAACGGATACAAGGTCGATTGGAGCACTTAAAACACTTGGTAGTTCACTATGAAGATAAAGTAAAAACGCAACTTTCTGCTCTGGTAGACAAGATGCAAAACGCCATTACGCCTCTTTTTGAACGAATAGGTGCCTCATTAAAAGAGTCTTTTCAAAATGCCAGTCAGCGATTTCGCTCGCTGATGCAGTCTTCCAAAAAAGAACAGGAAAATGAAGATAAGGAAGGTGAACACCCCCATTTTTAAGAATAGGCAAGGCCGTGCTTGACTTTAAGCGAGATGGCCATGATATAATCAACTTAACCCGATAGCGAGAGATTTTAGAACCAATGCTAACAGCATGGGGAGCATCCTGAAATCGGCGTTGTGCAAGCCCACCTTGTAGTGGGAAGCCTGAACCGATACATCCGCTACCCACTTGAACCTCAGGGTTCATAATCCATGTCTGTCGGGCTCCTTTCATGTGCTCCAATTTGAGTGCAATCAGCCAGTTACTTCATTAATTGCTCTTTTAATAAAAAATACTCATCTCTAACCTTGGCTGCCGCTTCAAACTCCATGTTTTTTGCATGCAAGTACATTTGTTTTTCCAAAGTATTAATGTGTTTCACTAATTCCTGAGTTGACCAATGCAAATATTCTGGACTGGGTTCTGCAACCGCAATGTTGCGTTTTCCTTGATAAGCACCTTCCATAATGTCGGTTATGGACTTGTTAATCCCTTTAGGTATGATTCCATGTGCCTCATTGAATGCTTTTTGCTTTTCACGTCGTCTGTCGGTCTCTTCGAGCGCTCTTTGCATAGAACCAGTGATCTTATCCGCATAAAGAATGGCACGCCCCTTCATATTTCGTGCCGCACGCCCTATAGTCTGAATCAAAGAGCGATCAGAACGTAAAAAGCCCTCTTTATCTGCATCAAGAATAGCAACTAAAGCAACTTCGGGCATATCCAAACCTTCACGTAATAAATTAATCCCCACCAAAACATCAAAGACGCCCAGGCGCAAGTCACGAATAATTTCAACGCGCTCCACCGTATCAATGTCTGAATGTAAATAGCGTACTTTAACACCATGTTCATTCAAATAATCGGTTAAATCTTCGGCCATCCGTTTCGTGAGTGTAGTCACTAACACCCGTCCATTTTGTTGGACCACCAGACGAATTTCAGACATTAAGTCATCAACTTGCGTGCGCACAGGGCGAATTTCCACTTCGGGATCCACAAGACCAGTCGGACGCACGACCTGTTCTGCAACATTATCTGAATGCTCTTTCTCATAAGAACCAGGAGTTGCGGAAATATAAATCGTTTGGGGTGAACGCGCTTCAAACTCCTCAAAGCGTAGCGGTCGATTATCAAGGGCCGACGGCAGTCTAAAACCATACTGTACCAACGTCTCCTTACGCGAGCGGTCACCGCGGTACATGCCGCCAATTTGCGGTACAGTAACGTGAGATTCATCAATAATCAGCAGCGCCTCTTCAGGCAAATAATCAAATAAAGTTGGCGGTGGTTCACCTGCTCCCCGCGCCGATAAATAACGGGAATAGTTTTCAATACCGGAGCAATAACCCAATTCCAACATCATTTCCACATCAAAATTAGTGCGTTGCTCCAAACGCTGGGCTTCGAGTAATTTATTTTGTTCATTAAATTCAGCCAGGCGCTCTTGTAATTCTTCTTTGACCCAATCTACGGTTTGCAAAATACGATCACGAGGCGTCACATAATGAGTTTTAGGGAAAATAGTAACACGGGGAAAACGGCGCAAAATTTCACCCGTGAGTGGATCAAATTGCGCAATGTTTTCGACCTCATCATCAAATAACTCAATACGTATGGCATCACGCTCTGAATCTGCAGGAAAAATATCGATAATATCGCCATGCACGCGGAACTGGCCACGCTCCAGGGATAAGTTACTGCGGGTGTACTGCATTTCAGCAAGTCGCCTTAAAATTTTACGCTGATCGGATTGTTCTCCACGGGAAAGATGTAATACCATACGTAAATAGGAATCAGGATCACCCAAACCATAAATTGCAGATACGGTTGCGATGATAATCGCATCTTTACGTTCAATTAAGGCTTTGGTTGCAGACAAACGCATCTGTTCTATGTGCTCATTGATAGAAGAATCTTTTTCAATAAAGGTATCTGAAGCAGGCACATAAGCTTCTGGCTGATAATAATCATAATAGGAAACAAAATATTCCACCGCATTATCGGGAAAATATGCTTTAAATTCGCCATAAAGCTGAGCAGCAAGCGTTTTGTTGGGCGCCATAATCAAGGCAGGACGACGCATGGATTGAATAACATGTGCTATAGTAAAGGTCTTGCCCGAGCCAGTAACCCCTAACAGGGTTTGTTTGGATAAACCAGACTCCAAGCCTTCAATTAATGAGGCAATGGCAGCCGGCTGGTCGCCAGCAGGCTTGTAATCGGCATATAGTTTAAATAAATCTTTCATATCTTATTAGTATATCTCACAGGAGCAACAAATGGATATCGCATTAGCAAAACGCGTGCAAAAAGTTAAGCCTTCACCTACTTTGGCCGTAGCAGCAAAGGCTACCCAAATGCGTGCTCAAGGCCATGATGTCATTAATTTAGGTACCGGCGAACCCGATTTTGACACACCCAACTACATTAAAGAAGCCGCTATTGCTGCCATTAATAAAGGGTACACCAAATATACTGCTGTTGATGGCATACCTGAACTTAAAGATGCGATTAAAAACAAATTTAAAAAAGATAATGGTCTTGATTATCAGCCCAATCAAATTTTAGTTTCCGTGGGTGGCAAACAAAGCTGTTACAATCTCTGCCAGGCCCTGCTTAATCCAGGTGATGAAGTCATTATTCCTGCGCCATACTGGGTCTCTTATCCTGATATGGTGTTATTGGCTGAAGCGACTCCGGTTATCATTTCTACAACTCCGGCACAACGGTATAAAATCAATGCCGAGCAACTTGAAAAAGCCATCACCCCCAAAACACGACTAATCTTCTTAAATAGCCCATCCAATCCATCGGGAGTAGCATACACTCTAGATGAGTTGAAAGCATTGGCTGAAGTCTTGAAAAAACATCCGCAAATTATTATTGCGACCGATGATATGTACGAACATATCCTTTGGAGCCAACCCTTTGCAAACATTCTGAATGCATGTCCTGAATTATATGAGCGCACTATTGTATTAAACGGCGTTTCCAAAGCGTATGCGATGACTGGCTGGCGTATCGGTTATGCAGCAGGTCCTGCCCCCTTAATGAATGCGATGAAAACCATCCAGTCCCAATCAACATCCAATCCTTGTTCTATTGCACAAAGAGCCGCTGTCGCCGCACTAACAGGTGGAAATGAGAGCGTCGTAGAAATGGTTAAAGCCTTTCGCGAAAGACACGACTTTGTCGCTTCCAGATTGCAAGAAATACCCGGAATAGAAGTGATTCCCGCTGATGGTACCTTTTATATTTTCCCAAATGTACAAGCAATCATTGAAACGCGCGGTTATATCAATGATCTTGAATTCTCTGAAGAATTACTCGTTAAGGAAGGGGTCGCTTTAGTACCTGGATCTGCATTTGGCAATGAAGGCTGCATCCGTTTATCCTTTGCAACCAGCATGGACATATTAAAAGATGCCTTAAACCGCCTACAACGTTTTTGCAGTTAAGCTCCACCATTACTTCTTCCCCCCAAGGGGGAGAAGGTGCCCAAAGGGCAGATGAGGGGGGCAAAAACCCCATCAATAAGCAGATTTTAAAAAATTATTCTTAAATCTACTTGACCCTCAATCAGAATCGTTTTAAGATTCCGACCCTATTCCCCGGTAGCTCAGTCGGTAGAGCGGATGACTGTTAATCATTAGGTCACAAGTTCGAGTCTTGTCCGGGGAGCCACTTCCAGTCTGGGTTTTGGCGAAATTCAATCAAACCTTAAATTTTACGTGTCGAACATGTGTCGAAGTTTGAAGTAAGATACTGGGCTCTTCCCCAAATCAGGGGACACTAATCAAGAATACAAAACTTTGGACGGATTTTTCAGATATGTCATTTGCATACCAATGATGAAATGTCATTTAGTGTTATAAATTCAACTTTAGATAAATGAGCATTATTAATAAAACCCATTGGGACTAATCTATTAGTTACTACCAGTGCCTTAATCTCAATTATCTGTTGGGTTATCCCTAATTTCGAACATACTGTGTCAATATTTTTATTTAACCAATCTACCCTGTTAATATGTTTGGTGAGTTTATCATCATTGTTTGACGGGTCGCCCCTAAATTTTGAAAGTAAACGGCCAATGTCTCGTGCTGTCCGGCACATTTTTAACCGCTTACATTCTAAAGCATAAATTTTATTACTATGATTACTCCAGACTAAAACGTCAACATCCCCGAGTTTAGAAGGCGCGCCAAAAAACTCCATTTTTACTGAGTGCTTAGAATTCCATTGGTTATCTAAACAAATATTATGCACTAACTTTTCAAATTCATTTCCTAATTGCTCTGCTTTAGCACCTAATAAACTCTTCATTCTTTTACTATCAAATATTGAGCTATCTATCCAGCCTTGCTCGATACCAGAAAAAATATTACGAAATGAATTTTCAATAAATTGAATACCATAAATTAACTTTGATTGCTTAAAATCTAATTTATTTTCAATCAAAATTACTGGTTGAAATGAGAGCGATAATTTTCGTTGGAAACGCCATGGAAAATTACTATCTTGATTAGTTGATTCCCAAACAGTCCTAGGTGTAAAACAGAACCTACTAACAAACGACTTAACAACTTGTAAATTTACTGTATCTTTCAATTTATCTAAAAGTGATCCTACTGAAATCTCTACTACTGCTAACTTTTTTCTTTCAGAAAAATAAATTAAAGCTTGAAAAATTTTTGTAAAATCACTTAATTGAATTTGATATTCGTTGTAAAAAGCTTCTTCAAACTCAAAAAGATCTCCTTGCTCCAAATAGTTAATATGATCACTGTATAATTCATTATATTCTTTTTCTGAAATTTCAAATGTATCTAAAAAATAACCAGTTAGATATTCATTCGTTACTGAAATTAACTCATTTAAATCCATAGAAATAAGTCCGTTGTTATGAATTCGGACTTGGCAGGAGTCATTTAAATTATAATGAATTGAATCAGAACTGTTTGCATATGAATACATCTCTGAAGCTAATGCCATAAGATGGTCAATATCTGATTGAGACGCCTCTTTACAATCTTGTGTAATTGGACAAAGTGACATCTCTATCAATATTCTACAACTTATAGACGTAATTGCTCTAAGAGACTCCTCTTTAGATGAGGCTAAGAGACCATCTTCGCCATAATCAATTACTATAGACTTGGATGTATTTTTTAAGCGTCTTGATTCTAAAGACAGAATTTCTATATTTTTTAATAAGTTAAATACTAATGAAAATGAATTATATTGCCGGATATTTTTTTGCAATTCTTTGAACAAAAATAACCATATTTTGTCAAATATAGTTTTACAATCTTGAGAGTTATCTATGATTTGGGGAATCCTTGATATCCCTATTTTTCTTGCCAATCCAAGATTGATTTCAGAAAGATCTTCTTGTTGTATAAGAAATTTTCTATTTTTACTGAGGCTTTTGTATGCGATTTCAAAACTTAGTTCTTTGACTCTAATAAAATGTATGTGGCGCGCATACTCACTAGGAAAAATTTTACTTAAAATATTTTCAATGTCTGTTTTTCCAAGATCTTTTCCTATTAAAAAAAATAATGCTTTTAAACACTCTTGGAGCAATAACTTTTCGCCAGTATTTACCGGCTTACCTAATTCCAATAATAGTTGTCTTTTTAAAACAATAATAATTTTCTTATTTATCTTGTCAACTTTAGTGTCAAACAAGTTGCTATTATTAATATTTCTCGTACTTGCCCATTCTTCTGGATGCTCAAAAAATAATTGAATACTTATCTGATCAAAATTTCTTGCCTTCAATTCTCCACAAAAAATATAAGAGCTCTGAAAAAGTTTATTAAGAATGCTCTCCCATAAATGATACGATAAATCTTTCAGCTCATTTGAAAATGACTCTCCATTAATTGCCAACCATATTCGCGCTCCATCAATCTTGACTAATCCAAGGAGAATATCTAATTCTAATGCATCCTCAGCAACGTAAATATCTAAATTTTTATTTTTTTCATATATATTATTTTGCATCAAACGAACTACTTTACTATATGCTCCATCTTTAAATGCTCTTACAGAGTGGGCATCTTGTATTTTTCTTTTTTCAATGCAATATACCGCCGAGACATCAGCACTAAGTGTAATCATACTTGTTTGTGATGCGGGATACTCACAATCAGAAGGAGCTAGTAAATATCCATTTTGAACCCAATATGCATATTCATTAGTAAATTTATCTGGATTAATTAGATTAATTCCATTTCTCAATAAATTTTCTTTTGAACGTAAGTATTTCCAAATCTTTAATAATTGATTAGATCCGTCCTTTGGAAAAAACTGAAATTCAGCGATTGACAATGAACAAATATACCAATTATTTTCTAATGGTTTGTCTAACTCTAGATATAACCCTTGAGTATAACCACAGGGTATTATCAGAGTTAATCCACCACCCAATCCAAAACTATTATATAAGTAACTAGAAATACTTCTGATTCTTTGATTGATAAAATTTTCCTGCTGTTCATTAAACGAATATGGAGTATTAAAGTTATTAACGTTAAATTTGCTTAAATCTTCATTCAGAATAATCACGTGACAAAATTTGTTTGTATCAAATTCTAAGACAAAATCATCAATCATTATCACATTTAAATTTGGAGATGGCAGAAGACAAATTCTTGGATAATAAGCGTTAAATTTTCTTATAAGCTCTCCTTGAAGTATCTTTCTTGTGCGGGCTTTACTTATGTCGACGTGTAATTCTCTTAATCTATTTTGCTTATTTACGTTTTCTACGAAATATAAGCATAACGAATAACATATTGCTGAGGGGATAAGTAGCATCATTTTTCCCTGAGCTGTCTTAAAAAAAGGATATCTATGTAATCTACCTGTATCTTTTAATTTATTTAAAGGTGAAATGAAATTTTCAAAGAAGGATAAATTTATTTTAAATTTATTTAAGTCGCTATCTTTTATATATAAGGATCTTCTTCGTATTTCTAATTTATTTTTCTTCGGTATATGAATTTTTTTTTGGGCAGAACTTTTTCCATAACACCAACGTTCCAAATTAAATTTATCTGCCAATTTTTCACTTAAAAGCAATAGATAGTACATTTCTTTAGCAACATGCCCATATTTACTGGGATGAGTTTCACAAAGTTCAATTATTTCCTGCAAAAAATAATCAATACTCGTATGAAGACCTGTAAAAACTCTAAAGCTTCCATGTCTTGAGTTAATATTTGAGATAAAGACATCCTCATGAGGGCCTTCCATATGGATATGAAAAATTTTTTTATTGTTAATAGTTTTTTCAAGACAATTGTAGGAGAATTTTTTCTTTCCATCACAATACATTAATCCATATAATATTAACTGCTCAATTCTGTATTGATTCTCTTGATATTGAGGGTAAGTTAATAAGCTACTTAACCAAGAAATTGTACTTTCTACTTCATAATTTTTAAAATATTTTTGTGCTACATCATCAAGGTTCGTTGATTTAAACATATTTCCAAGCACTCAGATATCCATGATTTATTGAGAATATTTTAGCCTAGTATTGACATAAAATCTTTTAACGTACGTAGCCACCCAGCTGCTAGCAGCAGGGAACAAGCATTTATTTATTGCAGACTAACAAATAATGAAAGGGACAAATGGGACTTATGGGAATCTCATCCAGCATTGGGTTATAACCGCCCCACCTTAAAATATCATTGTGGGGCTTAAGGGACATTTTGAGGTTAAGTCAGAGAAGATTTTTCTTCTTTAATCACAAATACTTTGCCCCTCTAAGAAAGATTTAAATAATCAGAATAGATTCTCAGGATTCCGTAGGACTAAAAGTAAAACTGGGTATTGGGGTTGACAGTTTCTTCTTCAATGGCCTTTCAACCAACAACTTCGCTCGATCAATTAAATCATTTCGAGAATACCCTGGCTTTTGGCCATTCAGGTATTTCAATACGTATAAGCGGAACGTATTGTAAGTTGCAGTGAAGCGTCCCTCATCCCTAAGCGTTTCCCAGATGATGGTAATCGACCATCCTTTTTCCAAGGCTTCGGATATGTCTTCACATAACGCAAGAAATTCCACTTTATTTTTTCTGGTGTTCGTTCTTTGTTGGCTCTGTTTAGAAGTCATTATGTTTTCTGTTAAGGATTTTTTCATGGTATCTACTCTCCATATTATTGGTTATTCAATCCTTTGCGTTTTATCGTTTATTTCTATTTATTTTTGACCTTTTCGGTCACTGGTAAAGCCCTTTTGGTAATTTTCGGTAATTTATTATTTATTTTTGTTTATTCATGATTATTTTCGTTACTAATCGTTACATAACGAACAATTACGCTTAATTACCAAAACACGGTTCTAAAATAAATTTCAAAATACAGGGCAAGATAGGTGAAGTTAGCTAACCAGCAGGCTGGTCACCAAACTTCACGAACCTTATTCGCACCTTCGGTGCTCAACGGGAAAACCACTGGTATAGTCAATTTTATTCACCTCCCCAAATTTTACCGGTAAAAACATACAGCCTTGGTGTGCCAACTCCTTTGATTCTTGGCTTGTGTGAGGCTTTGCCATCCGAGGCGGGTTTCAGCCAGCCGGCTTGTAATAAAACCCTGGTCACAGTGCGTTGATCAAAGCCTTTGCACAGTTCATTTTTGTAGGTCTCAGTTAACACCATATAGATTCGAAACCCTTCGTTATCTGTATGATAGAATCCTGCTCGGTTGAGAATCTTGTCATTGTTGGGTGAGTTAGCATTATCAAAACGACTGGCGCCATGAGATTCAAAGAAGGCACGTACTTGCGCCATAATGGCACGATCTTCGCGTTGGCCATCAACCCCAAAAGCATCCTGCCATGCAATAAAGCAAGTCTTTGCAGCATGGAAAGATTCGCCTTTTTGCCATCCTGTCAGGCCAAATTGACTGGCGAGTTCTCCGGCAGCTGCAACTAATGCAAAGCGTCTGGCAACACGGATTATCTGACCTGTTGCATCGGGTTGAATGACTGCATCAACAAAGGTTTGAATGGTGTCGGTGATAAATCGGCTGATTGTTTGTCGGTTGGCAACTACTTGATTCAACCACGCCATACCGATTGCACCATGATATCGGTTGCTGTATTTCTTTAGCGATAAAGCCATACTGGCTGGGCTTAGTTGATCATGAATGGTTTCAAAGATCCCCATCTTGCACCCTGCATCTGCCTCAATATCAGCAAACCTGATTTCCTGACCTGCATTAATGCGCTGTCCTGATTTTGCCATGAGTGCCGTCAAAGACTCTTCACCAGCAGATAAGAAAAATAAAGACCATCGAGAAGATTGCCTGACTGTGCCAGTACGAGAAGCACGTGTTTTTCCCTGACCATTGGCCAGCAAATAAGCTGCCTCCCCTGCTTCTCTGGGATCAATTTGGCTGAGTTCATCAAGGATCAGCAATCCATCATTGTGTAATGAAGCCAAGCCTTCGAGTCCATTGGTGGTGCTTCGCCATAAACGGCAATAGGATTGTGGGTTTCCCCAAACAGAAGCGGCCAAACTTAATGCAGTGCTTTTACCTGATGAGGATGCGCCTCGGAAATGAAAACCGCCTGAGTCTTCCCCAACAATCTTTGCCAGTACAGGTGCAAGAGCTACAGATATGGCAAATACCAGTCTTGAGTTGCCTGATGCCAACCGACCTATTGAATCTCGCCATTCTTCAACACTACCCTTAGCGGACATTGCTGGTTCAATGGAATTGATATTCTGGAAGACAATTTTTTCTGTTGATTGCCCGATACATTGGGATGCTGTTACAAAAACATCGCCATGCCAACCCAGTTTATCAACACATCGTGCACGTGCGTCTACTGGAAAGACCTGTAAATAGGAGGCTAACAAATCGCGAGCAGTCCTATTGGGAGAAATACTCAATCCCAATCTTGCCAGCTCTCTCCTTACATCGGATGAATCACCTTGCAACAAAGCCAGTGGCATCGCCCACTGATGAGTGATGCCATCATCGTCCTGCCATTCCAGCAAACGACCCCATTCACCACTCTGAGCATCTCGAGTTTTTGCAACGACATACAATGGCGCGCATATCCACCGAGGTGATAATGGGTTGCCATCCTTATCAATACCGATAAAGGTTAATCCCTCAGCAGTTAATCGAAAGCGACCACCAGCATAGTCGCAGATAATTGGGCGCTGCTTTGCATTGGCTAATTCAACAACATGATTTTGTGACATAGATTATTCTCCAAACAACAATCACACCATCGGAATGAAGCATATTCATTCTGACGAATTTTAAATTTATGCGTTCTCAATAAGCTGTAACTGACCTTCGTCACTGGTTGAGTAATAAATTTTTTGTTGTTGGAGAAAATTCAACACATCGCTTTTTCGGTACAACACCTTGCGTCCAATTTTTAAATAAGGAACACCACCACCCGCCCAACGGTTACGTTCAAGTAACTGGGTGGAGCAGCTTAATACCGCAGCAATCGTTTGTTGATTAAAAAGCGCAGAATGTGGCGCAGATTCAAATTCGTTTAATAAATGTAAACGGGATGGTTTTTGAGCAGACATAGGGATCTCCGCAATTGGTTATTCATTCAGCATAATGCCGACCTGTACCATCCTTGGAGATGAATTCAAATGCCTATCCGATTAGACTTGGACAAATAATTGATATTCACTAGCCTTTTGGCTATAAAAGCTTCTACTTCAAGCTCGGAAAAAGTATCTCGTATTCCCTCAAAGATTGTCAAGGAGAAAAGATCGTATTCAAAGAAGTGTTATCGAATGATATTGATTGATGCTGAAAATAGTTTTTAAAATCAATGTGTCCCTTACGTCCCATCAGTACAATATAAGATTGGGGCAGCTCAAACCCTGTAATGACGTGGGTGTCCCGCTTGTCCCCGATGTCCCGCAGTTTTTTGCGTTATGGTGCAATTCGCTTAAATGCCATGGAGATATCAAAACCACAAGCATGCGCGTATTTTTCCAATGTTTTCCAGCTTGGATTGCTGCTCCCTTTCTCCAGTCGAGAAATGTTTCCTTTTTGTGTTCCCATGCGATCCGCAAGCTGCTCTTGAGTTAATCCCGCTTTTTGACGCATCGAAAGTAATGAGTCAATCAATGCAAATTCTGACTCTAATGCGTCATAGGCTTGCTTTACGTCCTCATTTTTAAGTGCTTTCTCTTTTAATGTTTTAAGGCTCATAATTTTTCCACCTCGCGTTTTCTCTGCAAAGCCAAATTCAACTCCTGCTTTGGTGTTTTTGCACTTTTCTTTACAAAAGCATGTAAAACCATAATATGCTTACCCTTCATATAACAATAAAGCGATCGGCCAATGCCTTCCTGAGCTTTTGCACGAACTTCAAACAAGCCATTACCCATCGCCTCTGTATGGGGTGGCCCAAGATTGGCGCCATGCCTTTCAATTAACTCCAGAAGCTTAAGCATTCGAGCCTGAATTTTTGGAGGCATTGCCAAGATAGCTTCCTCTACAGACTCATTATAAAAATCAACAGTCCAATGCACTTAATTTAATCCCAATGTTATCTTATATGATAACCCAATGTTATCATTTTTTCCAGTTTGATGACGCTTTACAACATATTAGTTTCCAAGGAGGGTATGTAAATATTTTCTGGTGGCAACTTTGCCATATTTGGAAGATAGTTTCATCAACTGGACTTTATCAAACTGATCGAGGTTTTTAGCAACTTTTAATTGTAATTGGCTTACATCTTCCGTTAAATATTTCGCATTGTTCAATAAGTCCACCAGTAAAAATTCTTTAGTCAGTTTAGTTGGGAAACCATTACTTGGGCGTTTAAAAGAGAAAACACGATTTCCAAGCTTTTTATCCTCATGACGTTCGCTGTTATAAACAACTACCCGGTTATAAAGTTGTGTTAGTCCTAAACCCAATTTATTGTAATCATTCCATGAATACATGAGAAAGGGCTTATTAAGAAAACCTTTAACAAGCGCCTCATCAGTCGGTGGTAGTAATCCAAAACGAGATTGCTTTGGTTTGTAATATAAGCCTGTTGCTGGCTTTTTGAGTTTGTTTGCTTCTACTAAGATATTGAGATCTCTATCCAGATTGCTTGAAAAAGATAACAAGTCCTCTCTCCGGTAAACGAAGCCGGCTTTCATATGGGAATATAGGTTGTCACGCCTTAATGTATTCATGGTTATATTATATACAGACATTGTCTAATTTGAAAAAATTTTATTAAAATTTCATGTAAATATTTTTTATCCTGCCCTTTACGCTCTTCTTTAACCATCTGCGCCAGGCATACAATATGTCCTTATTGTAATTGCGACACAGCTTGTGGCGTAATTGGGGCACAACCTGTGCACCAATTTTGAATTCAGAATAAGCTCGTGCAAAAACGTGGAGTTTATTACTCATGAACTACTTCTTGTGGTCGAATTGCTACTAGTGTTGCGGATGGTTGAACACCCATACACTTTAAAAAATAATCGGTAATTTGTTGCATCGGTTTTCTCAACCGCTCAACGTCGGTCACAATGTACCCGGCTGTGATATCACCGTTCATTTTATGGTTCATCAAACGCTTTAAAGCATAAGCTGAGATATCCAGCCCCTCAGCAATAGTAATAAATGTTCGTCTTAAATCATGAACCGTAAAATGAATGCCTGAGAGCTTGGTTACATTAGCCATTTGCTTCCGCGGCTCAATAATATGACCTGCTGCTCCCGTGCCAGGAAAAACATAGTCATTAATCCTTTTTTGGCTGCGTGATAATAGCAGTTCATAGAGGTAGCTAGAAAGAGGTAGGGTGTGAGATTCATGGTTTTTAGTATCAAGTACGGTTAAGGTTTTGGCGTTTAGATCAACTTGATCCCAGCGTAAAGTCGCGGCTTCCTGACGTCGCAATCCCGTGAGTATGATTAACATTAAGTAATCTCGCAAAACCGCACTTTGTAATTGTTGAACGCCAAGATACCAAGCAGCTAATTCATGGGCTTTAATAAAACTTTGGCGACGCTCAACCCGATACCATGCTCTTGTTTGTGATAAACGTTTTACCGGGTTTTCGGTAATCAATGATTTACCTTGTGAATCTTCATATTGACCAGCCGCAAAATTGAAAAGGGCGCGCAGTAGACGCATGGCTAAATTGGCGTAAGCCTCTCCATGTTCTTGCCCTAATTTTTTATGATGTTTCGCAACACTATCTTTGGTGATACCAAGAAGGGGTTTATTAACCCAGCCTGCAAATCCTGTGGCTAATACCTTTTTGTAATTATAAAGGGTATTGTGTTTTAGTGATTTACGGACTTGAATGTAATCATTAAATACATCGTTTAATGTAATTTGACGCATTTTTTCAGCGCGCTTTTCAGCAACTGGATCTATTCCAGTCGCAATTTGCCCGAGCAGCTTTTGGGCTTCCTTTCTTGCCATCTCAACTGTCAGTTCAGGATAACGGCCTAAAGTAATGCGAGACAGTTTATTTTTTATCAGTTTTTCAACAAAAAAAGCCTTAGTTCCACCGGAGGTAACTCTGATACCAAATCCCTTCATTGCGTCATCGTAATATCGTTTTTGTGCCGTTCTACCCAGAGTCGTTGAAACAGGCAAAGGTAGTTTATCAACGGCTGATTTTGTTATTTTCATTTTCCCTCTTATTCAAACGTGTCGAATATGTGTCGAAGGAATGATTAAAACACAATAAAAGTAATTGTGCTATAAAAAAAGCCGATAGGCCTTATAAACAAAGGGTTGTTAGGATAATTTAAAAGTTGGTAAAAGTGGTTAAAAGCCGTAGTTTTATAACTGTTAATCATTAGGTCACAAGTTCGAGTCTTGTCCGGGGAGCCATTTCCAATCTGGTTTGTGGCGAAATTCAATTAAACTTTCTAAAACGACACATACGTACTATCTCCTCTTTCCATTGACGGAACGTTTTACCAAGAGCAGCTAAGCTTTAAAGGGGCTATTTCTTAGTTCATCACGCTTATTTAAAAAGAGAGAAATCATTTTTTAACACCAGTCTTTACTCATTTAACAATAGAACGAAGTCTAAAAAGTAATTGATTTCTTAGGACGCTCATGGGACACTACGCCACGAATAATGGCAATAAATGACAACAATTGGCAGAGAAGGTTTATTCATAAGCAGTTGATTTTATTGTTTTTATTGGTTGTAGCGTTTAGAAGTGACTTGTTGAAGATATTTTCTATAATTTATAACTCATAATCGATCTGATTCTAGATTCATACCCTAGTTATCAAGTAATTACGAGTAGTTTCAGAAAACTAAAAATTACCACATAGCCACAGTGAATAATTTATTAAAGCAACTAAACTTTATTAGGCATACAAACAAAGCTCTATTTGTTATGCTGACTATTCATCTCATCCTACTGCTCATCCAAACTGTTTATATGTCCTTTAACAGTAGCATGATTCATGATTACTCCTGTTACTATAATGCCGCTAACTATTGGTTAAAAGGATTATCCCTTTATTCTGGTTGTTTTGTGTATTTACCCCAAAGTGCAATTTTTTTCACCCCACTCTCAATACTCCCCCCGCAATTATTTTTGATCATTTGGAAAATAATTTTAATTATTGCGCTGTATTCTTCATTATTTAAAATTTTAGAATTTTTTAAAATTACTACAAGAAAAAAACTTTTTATGTTTTTTGGGATAACTCTTCTTGTCGCTCAAGGACCATTGACACAAGGACAAGCAGACATATTGATGATTTCATGTATGATCTTTGCCATTGCTGCCTGGTATGATGAGAAATATACGAAATGCGCCTTTCTTCTCTGCTTCTCAGTATTCTTAGATCCATTGGCTATTGTTTTTATGGGTTTAATGTTTTTATTTCATCGTCAATTACAGTTTAAAATAATTTGTTTTTCACTCTTTTTTATTTTATTTCCCTATATTATTAGTAACGTAAACTATGTGAACCAGGAGTACATCGAACTGATTTTAAGATACAGGTTCTTATCAAGCCCCCAATTTCCACATGTATTTAATTTATTTTTCCTTTTTACAAACAGCAATATTTCTGATTATGCGCAATTTATTATTCGTTTAATTTTTTCAATTTTGACTATTGTTTTTTCGTGGCAGGTCAAGAAAAAAATAGACAACCGTCTTTTTCCTTTTTTCTTATACATGCTTTCTTCTCTATACATGCTTTTATTTAATCCGCATGTAGAGTCTCATCATTCCTTAATTCTTATCGTTGTCGCTTTGCCATTTATAATCAGTCAAATGAAAACGATTGATACTCCCCTATTAACATTAATATTTATAATTAATCTTTTTCTCTATATCTGGCAAAAAATATTCTTAAACTCCATGCTTCAACCAATTCCAGTTCTTATAGTTTGTGCCACCTCATTTTACCTGTTGAAATCAATAAGACATTATGAGCAAATTTAGCTCTACTAGTATAAGCATCAACTTTCAAAACCGTTCTTTTCTGGCTTTTCCTCATTTCCAGGGCAATAATCAAGAACGCAAAACCTTAACGCTTAACTTATGCTTTTCGCCTTTTATTAATAGGTTAGGATGAATTTATACTAAAATATTAGTTATTAATGGTCATGGCGCCCCAAGAGTTGATTTATACGCTTGTCCGGCAGCTCCCATTGTGTTGTGCAAGGCATTTTGTTCCTCCATTTACCTTCATTCTCTGACCTTAAATGCTCGTCTTTTTATCGTAAAAAAGCAAAGTTGACTTTTTTTGAGCATTCTGGTTTACTCGTTTTGGCACAACATTAATCAATGTTGTGTTAAGAAATAAATAGGAAGGATACAATTGCTTAGAATAATGCGATTTAGAGAGTAACCCTACCTTGTTGCATATTCGAAACATTTACCAATAAAAACAAAAATCAAAGAGTGCTATTTGGATTAAGGAACAATCAATCTGATAACACTCGAAGCTGTTGTGTACCTATGGAATTTGACTATTACTTTTATTCTATCGAAAAGTGAATGCTTAATAAAAACAGCCACATCGTGTTTTTAAAAAGATGAATGCTGAAGACGGAGTATAGGTATCAGTAATTAAGGATAGAAAAATGATGTCGAGACTTGCAAGATTTTATAGATCGAAACCTTCGAATAATGTTTCTACAGTGCGCGAAGTATATGCCGCTCATAGACCCAATTTCGTTACGGGTTCTTATACTGGAAGTAGATGGCGACATAAAAGCATGGAAAAAACATTGGAGCACGTCACTGATGAGGCTAAACTCAATGAGCTACAAAAACAGGCTCACATTAATTTAAGCCAATGGGCACTAAAAAAAATAGTGCCACCAAAAGCGGTGCAAGTGGTGCCTCAAGATTGGGGCGTTGCGGCACATGAAGCAACCAAGAAACATGGCAAACCTTATTCCGTACTCAATATGGCCAATCCGGTATTCCCTGGAGGGGCTGCTTTAGAAGGTGGAAGTGCCCAAGAAGAAAATATGTGGCATCGAAGCACCTGTGCTCAATCCTTGATGGATCCAATGGTTTTTGTCGATCAACTCTCTAAGACATTTCGCTACCATGACACCGCAAGAAAATTGTTAGAAGCTAGACTCAAAATGACGGCAGAGGAACTGGAAGCCTTAAAAAAACATGGCGGAGAAACAGACTCTTCAGGACATAAAGTATTTTTGAGCCAGACACCTAGGGTATGTTTCAGGGGACCAGAAATAACACTGCCTACGGAGACTGGTGATTTTACGGCAGCACACCGTGTTGCAGACAGTGGCTTGAGTTATTCTTTTATGCATCCAACAGAGATTTTCCCATTTTATGAGTTAAGATCAGCAGCTCCAGAATTTGCCATTGAACCACACGGACTGAATCCTCAGGCTAAGGCACAATACACCGCAGATCTCAGGCGGCGGATTGCAGCTCAATTAGACACCCTCATCCTTGAAAAACAGCCCAATGCAATTTTAGGCGCTTGGGGTTGTGGCGCATTTAAAAATGATCCGACCATAGTGGCAACAATATATGGTGAAGAAATTGCAAAACGGGCTCACTTCTTCGACCATATAGTATTCCCTATAATTAACACCGGTTCGCATAATAACTATGTCATATTTGAGGAAATTCTTAGTGGTATCAAACTTGGACATACGCCCTCTCTTTCTACTGCTCTGACTTTGTAATTTGAGCCATTATAGTTTCCAACTGAGCCTCAACATTTCAGGCAGAGCATTTGCTCTGCCATTCTTAGCATACTGATGTAATTCTTTTCCAACCTATTTATTTAAAAATTAGCCGTAAAACGAAATAAAAAATCAAAATGAACAACATCAATCACAAAAACACAAAATTTGTTAATTTTGAAAAAAACATTTGCATTTAATTTAATGTTTAGATTAATCTAAAAGGGACTCAAGGAAAAGGAGATCACCATGTATAAAAGGGATACAAATGCTCGTCTAGTCAATGGAAAAAATAAAACCAATCAACCTGATTCTCATCAACGAACACCACTTTTTTTTAATCAAAAACAAAAAGCCCCATCAGCACAAAAGGAAGCCCCAAAAAAACCAGGAGCACAACAACAACCACAACCTGTGCAAGAAATAAGCTTACAATCAACTACGGACTTTTTACTCGCTGCAATTTTGCAAGAATTAAAAACGCAAAATATGATCGAGCTCATGAAACTACAAACCCAACAAGAACAAGAGCAAGCGGAGAAAGAGGCGGCTGAAAAAATGCAAGAACGCGATCGCGCGCGGTTTGCAGAAATACAACCTTCGCTGTATCTTTAATTAGCTTTTTAACCCACAGTAAAACGTAGGTCTGATTTGAGCATGACCTACGTTATTTCCCGCTCTGACCAAGAATTGCAATGAAGTATAAATTTTAGTGGGTGACACTCTATTATTTTATAGATTTTTGTTTTATTTGTTCCTCTGTAGGTAACTTGATTTCTTGGACCAACCCCATACGTAATAGTAAAAATATCAACAGATAAGAAACATCAATTTGCCCTTTTTTCAGTCCATGTTTGGCAGAGCTTGGAAAAGCATGATGTCCATTATGCCAACCTTCGCCATAGGCAAGGATCGCCAAGAGCCAATTATTTTTACTGTTATCCTGCGTATTAAAGTCCTTCTTACCCCAAATGTGACAAATAGAATTAATGGACCAAGTGACATGTTGTTGCACAAAGATCCGGACAAATCCACAAATAATTATTCCTTCCCATAAAGAATACCAGCTCATATACATCAAGCCATTGATCACTCCAGGAATAATTATTCCACTCAAAGCAATGGGGGCATAGTATTTATTGATAAATAATAAATCACGATCATGAAGCAAATCACCGAGATAATATCGCCAGTTCTCTATAGTATGATGAGGCATCCATCCCATATGTGCATGATAAAAACCACGCAACCCTCCTTTCTTTACGGACATAGGCGAATGCGGATCAAATTCGGTCTCTGTATATTTATGATGTCTTCGATGGGCTGCGATCCAAAAGAATGGCGGCCCTTCATAAGCCATACTGCCAAAACAAGCAAATACAATCTTAACCCATCGTTTTGCTTTGAATGAATGATGTGTTAACAATCGATGAAAACCGACTGTCACCCCGAAAACGGTGCAGCTGTAACAGAACAAAAATAAGATTAACGTACCAAGATGAATGTCAAACAACATCCCTGAAGCGATACTAAAGACTGTCACGAGTAAAGGCAGCCAGATGATGGCCCGACTGTATAGCTTTTCCGAATTGGTTAAACTACGGTACAAATGCAATTCGGTTTGTTTCATAAACTACCTCAAACAACGGACTTATTAAAGCCACTATGAATGAACAGATGGTCTTATAAATATAAACAACAATGTCTCAAAATTCAATCAAAATGAATCGATACAAATCAACCATCCCATAAACAATGGCAAAAAGCCTAAAAAATAACTGTATATTTCTTGAGCATTTTTAAAAAGCTACTACACTCATAAAATACGAGAAAAATTAGATACTACTAATTTGTATTTGGAACTATTTGGCCATTCAAATGAACTCAAGGAAAAAAATCGAAAGTATGGTTGAGCTGTTTACTGAACGTTGTCTTGCAACCCCTTCAGCTCCATTGTATTACTTCTCCTCAACAGGATTGTTTGCAAACAGTGAGTTACTTACCTACAGCATGCTACAGCAAAAAATTCACGCCACCGCCGCATTAATTCAACAATACGTGAAACCTGGAGACCGGGTGTTGTTAATTTTTTCGCCAGGCATTGATTATATAGTTACATTTTGGGCTTGCTTATTTTCGGGGGTATTGGCAGTACCTGCTTATCCTCCATTTGATAAAAGTACCGTTGAAAAGTTACAAGCAATTATTAATAACTCGAAACCAGCGATTATTCTTTCAAATGCGGAAATCATCCAAAAAATTAAAAAACTAGGGCTCATAAAAAATCTTGCTTCTCTCCCCCTAATTCAAAAATTTGTAAGTAAATTTTCAGCAAAAGTGAACCATTTAATGGAATGGGATTTTCAACACTTTCGTTGGCTAGATATCAATAAAGCCACAATTGATATGGCAAGCTTATATAAACCTATAGTCCTTAAAGGCTCTGACATGTGTTATTTGCAATATACATCAGGTTCAACAGCCATGCCTAAAGGCGTCATCGTACGTCATGAAAATCTGTTAGATAATATGAGCTTAGTCTATGAAACTATAGGTAAAACCAGCAATGAACGGATGGTTTCTTGGTTGCCGCCCTATCATGACATGGGGCTAATCGGTAATTTATTATTCCCTGTATATGCAGAATTCAGCATTTTTATGATGTCTCCCATTGCGTTCCTCAGACACCCCTATTTATGGTTAAAAGCAATTTCTGATTTTGAAGCAAATATCAGTGGAGGCCCAAATTTCTCGTATGAGCTGTGTGCAAAACGAATCGATGAACAATTAGACGAACCTAATTTGCAATTAGGTTCATGGAGAGTCGCCTACAATGGCGCCGAATATATTCATCATAAAACTTTAAATAGTTTCTATAATAAATTTAGTAAATACGGATTCCAAAAAAAATCTTTTTATCCAATTTATGGTTTGGCTGAATCCACCGTATTTGTTAGTGGAAACAAAAATGAGCATGCCCATCCACAACTCTTAAATGTGGACATGCAGTCCTTACAACAGGATAAAATAGTGCTGGCGGCTGATGTTGAAAATAATACACATACCGTTCTGGTTGGATGTGGTAAGCCGATGGTTCCTATAATCATTGTCTCTAAAGCACCTTTTAGAATTTGTGCTGAAGGCGAAATCGGAGAAATCTGGTTGCATGGGCCAAGTGTTACCTCAGGCTACTGGGAAAACGATGAGATAACTCAAGAAACATTTCATGCAGATTTAGAAAACACAGATGCAAAAAAATATCTGCGAACTGGAGATTTGGGGTTTTTATATCAAGAGCATTTATACATCACCGGGAGAATAAAAGAGCTCATTATCATCAATGGGAAAAATCACTACCCTTATGACATTGAAATACTTCTTGGCTCTTTAGACTCTCGTTTAAAAACAGGCTGTATCGCCGCATTTTCAATAAATACCACTGATTCAGAGCAACTAGCCATTGTTGCCGAAGTTCAGCATCTTTTCCCGACCCCGGAACTTGAAGATATTGTAAATAAAATAAAAGCGCATATTAGTGCAAGTTTTGGTTTAAGTCCTCATTTCATTGCGTTGTTACCACCAAAAAAAATTCCTAAAACCACGAGTGGCAAATTAAGAAGAAACATTATTAAAAAATTGGTGGCTGACAATGAACTCAGCGCATTTTATGTATGGCAATCTGGAAGTGGGAATTATGATGAGTAACGATCCGTTCACTATTGGCGAAATTGAAAATTATTTACAAAACAATATAGCAAATATTCTAAGCCAGCCTAAGGAGAATATTGATATAAGCTCTCCATTAATAAATTTTGGCTTTGATTCTTTGCATATCCAACATTTCATTGCCAATATTGAAGATGGTTTACAGATTAAAATGGACAGTGAATTAATTGTTAACTTCGAAAATATTAAAGAACTTGCTGGCTACCTATTAGAGTGCATTGATGAGCAACAAGCAAAACCTGATTTAAACAAGCTGCAGGAGCATTCACAAAAGCAGCAAAATAAAACAGAAAAAACTGAAGCGCATGATACCGAATTTAAAACCTATCCGCCTTATTTACACCTGAAAAACATGCAATCAAAGTTAGGTGCTAACATTTTTTTTGATGCACAACAAGGAACATCCGAAAACACATGCCTCATTAATGGGAAAGAATACATTAATTTTACATCCTATAATTACTTGGGCTTGGCATCTCATCCAGAGGTTATATCCTCAAGCTGTGATGCAATCAGAACATACGGCACGTCTGTTTCTGCAAGTCGGCTCGTCTCTGGGCAAAAAATAATTCATCAAGAGCTAGAGGATGAATTAGCAAGGTTATTAGGGGTTGAGGATGCCATAGTTTTTACAAGTGGCCATGCGACAAACGTTATGACCATCGCCCATCTCTATGGACCCGAGGATTTAATTTTACATGATGAACTTGCTCATAACAGTCTTGTATTAGGTGCAGTTTATTCTAAAGCAACCCGCATGACTTTCCCTCATAATGATTGGCAGGCTATTGATGATATTTTAACTAAGGATAGAGGCTTTTATAAACGAGTATTAATTATTATTGAGGGCATTTACAGCATGGATGGCGATATAGCTAATCTAAAGCAGTTTATTAAGGTCAAAAATCGTCATGCCGCCTGGCTGATGGTAGATGAAGCGCATTCCATGGGGGTGCTTGGAAAAAATGGTCGGGGTATTAGTGAACACTACGGCATTAATCCCATGGATGTAGAAATATGGATGGGGACTTTAAGCAAATCTTTTGCAAGTTGTGGTGGCTATATTGCCGGTAAAAAGGAGCTAATTGAATACTTAAAATATACCTGTCCAGGGTTTGTATTTTCAGTAGGGCTACCTCCCGCAAACACGGCAGCCGCTTTATCATCGATAAGAATCATGTCAAGAGAGCCTGAACGAATTAACCAGTTAAAGGAATTAAGCCAATTAGCAAGAAAGACCGCACAACACTATGGTTTTGATATAGGATTAAATGAAAATACACCCATTTTACCCATTATTTTGGGGGACTCACAGAAATGCATCAATACATCAAGGCAATGTTTTGAGCGTGGAGTCAATGTTAAGCCAATCATTTATCCTGCAGTTCCTGAAAATTCAGCGCGCTTACGCTTTTTTATAACCGCTATTCATACGCCAGAGCAGATCCTTAAGTCGTTTGAAATTTTATCTCAGGCAATTCATCATTAAAAAAGAAGTCTTTGATGACAAAAGGAACGCTTAAAGACTTATCTGGTTTTCTAATCTTTGTCTAAAAACACCGATATAACAAATTTTATGATGCCAATGAGCAACTGTATTCTATAATTAAAAAATGAGCCCTTAGTAAAAATAATACTCATTTTAAACTTTTAAGCAAATAACCGCGCCCAAACAAAGAATGAGTACCAGAAATAAGGATAGTAATATGTTATCAAGAACGCTTTTTAGACGTATCCCCAAAACTTTTGCGCAAATTAAAGAAGTACATGCGGCACATAAACCCGGCTTTGTAAAAGGATCCCTTTCTGGGGAAAGATGGCGACATAAAAGCATGGAAAAAACATTACAACATATCACTGATTCTGAGAAACACAAAGAGCTACAGAAACAGGCACAATTTAATTTAAGCCAATGGGCAAAGGAAAAAGTAACAACCCCTAAAGCAGTTGAGGTAGTTCATAAAGATTGGGGGGTTGCCACACTTGAGGCAACCAAGAAGCATGGCATAACTTATTCTGTACTTAATATGGCCAATTCAGTATACCCAGGAGGAGCCTCTTTAGAGGGCGGAAGTGCCCAAGAGGAAAATATATGGCATCGCAGTACCTGTGCGCGTTCATTAATGGAGAAAATGGTTTTTCTCGACAGAGAAACTATGACTTTTCGATACAGTAATACGGCAAGGAAATTGTTAGAAGCCAGGCTCAAAATGACTGCCGAAGAACGTGAAGCCTTAAAAAAACATCGAGAAGAAACAGACTATACAGGATATAAAGTATTATTTGATCGAGATCCCAGAGTATGCTTCAGAGGACCAGAAGTAGCAATGGTCACCTCTGGTTTTGAAGATTTCAGGGCAGATAGATCGGTTGCAGACAGTGCATTGAGTTATGCTTTTCTGCGCCCATCAGAGATTTTCCCATTTTATGAATTAAGATCAGCTGCCCCAGAATTATCTAGTGAACCACGGGCTTTGACGACACAAGCTAAGGCACAATACACCGCTGATTTGCGAAGACGTATCGCAGCCCAATTAGATACATTAATCATTGCGGGAAAATCCCATGTGATTTTAGGTGCTTGGGGTTGTGGCGCATTTAAAAATGATCCCTTACTTGTGGCACAGATATATGGAGAGGAAATTGAAAAACGCGCCCACTTCTTTGACCATATTGTGTTTCCCATAATTAATACAGGCGCGCGTGACAACCATGACATATTTAATAAATGCCTTAGTGGCATGAAACTTGGAGATACAAACTCAACTGCTCCCGCACCATAAAATGAACTAAAATTACTCTCCAATTTGCGCAGATTATTCTGCGCCGTTCTCGCTTGTTGCCGGAGATGTCCTGGTTCACAGTTTGCTCGCGCACCTTTCTTCGGCTAAGGTATGTTTAGGGAAAAACCTATTTTTATTACATGTACCGGCTAAGGAAGTTAAATAATCTATTTTGAGATAAAGGGATGCGTCGAATAAAAATAATTAGTACGGCAATCTGTCTTGCAATCATTGGCGCAATCCTGCCTATGGCAGGTGCACTTTTTTTTGCATGGTCCTTAGCATTTCAAGAAGAAAGCAACGTCTTATATGAATATACTGCGCGCATGCTGACACGGGCAAAACATACTATGAATAAGGCCCGGCAAGCGCTTTCTTTACTCGAAAACAATAAGGATATTTTGCCGATTTGCTCACCACAGCATATCCAGTGGATGCAGAAAGTGTCCACATCCACCGCGGGCTCAAAAAAAATTTCTTATTTTGAACATGGTGTTGAATATTGCACCAGCTGTGGGTCCTCTGTCACTAAAACCCCTAGATCTAAAATGGATTTTATCCTGCCGGATGGCTTAGAAGTAGGAATGCCAGCACAAACTTCAGCTCACTCACGTTCTTTTATTCCTGTACGAAGAAACGGTAATTATGATGTTTTTGTTGATGTGCGACGTCTTGCTGACATTATTATACCGGATGGAGTCTGGCTGGCTATTGCCTATAATGGCAAAATAATTACACAACAAAATGAAATTCGGCCGTCTTTACTGCGAATCATAATGGATAAAGTCAAAAACGATAATTTAAGCCAGTATTATTATCAGGCCGATGGGAAAGAGCGTTTAAAACCAGCGGAACGCCTCAAAAAAAATCAGGTATTTATTCTCGATGAACAAATGGTTTTTATTAGTCAATACGGGCCATTTTACTTCATCTCCTCAGAGCCCGAATCGTTTGTTAATCAACATTATGAAGAATTGCAATTGATTCTTCTGCCATTTGGCCTCATCACTGCTTTTTTTATTGTGGGACTGGTGATCTATTACTCAAAAAAACGCTTGCTTTTAAAAATGATTTACATGAAGCATTAAATAATAAAGAGTTCTTTATACACTATCAGCCTATTATCCATACCGCATCAGGTACATGTTGTGGCGCAGAAGCATTAATTAGATGGCAACGTCCTAATGGGCCGCTGGTAAAACCCGAGCTATTCATTCCTTATGCCGAGGAGATAGGAATTATCTCGTCTATAACCAAACGCGTAATTGATCTGGTATTTGAGGAAATGGAGCAATTTCTTATTCAAAATAAAGAAGCGCACATTTCAATTAATGCCTCGGCTGAGGACATACATAATGGATGGGTTCTTGAACTATTAGAATCAAAGATTGCGAAAAGCAAAATAACAAAACAACAAATATGGATAGAGCTTACTGAGCGAACATTTTTAAAAATGGAAGAAGTGAAAAAAATTTTTATTCAAGCGCGAACATTAGGCTATGTTGTAGTCGTTGATGATTTTGGTACTGGCTTTTCCAATTTATCCTATTTACACAACGTTCCCCTAGATCTTCTAAAAATTGATAAGAGCTTTATTGACAGTTTGGGTATGCATTCGGTAACGAGTAATGTGGCAGATCATATTATTGAAATGGCGCAGGGCATGAATTTACAGATTGTCGCGGAAGGTGTTGAAACACAAGCTCAATATGATTATTTAAAAGAAAAAAAGGTAGATTATATACAAGGTTACTTATTTTCTAAACCGCTTCCAGCACGCGAATTCATAAAATTCGCTGCCCAAAGAAACATTGGATAGTTGATGCATTTTTGTCGATAGTCGATGTATTTAGCCGAACGCCTACATTCAAGCTACACTTGTTATATAACCTTTTTAAGGAAGTAATAACAATGAGCAGCAGAGCACCCATAATTATTGGTGAGGTAAAAATCAAGCCAGGGGAACGGAAAACAATTTTATTACCTATGCCCAAATTGTATAACTGGACGCCAATCAGCCTACCGATTCATGTAATTAGCGGTTTGGAGGAAGGACCTTCCTTATGCATCACTGCAGCAATCCATGGCGACGAAATTAACGGTGTTGAGATCATCAGGCGCTTCTTGAAAAAGAAGGGATTAAAGCGTATCAAAGGGAATGTGATTGCGATTCCTATTGTTAATGTATATGGTTTCTTATACCAGGAACGCTACCTCATGGATAGAAGGGACTTAAATCGCTCGTTTCCCGGGAGCTCCAATGGCTCTCTTGCATCCATACTCGCAGAAATCATCAGTAAACAAATTTTATCCCAATCAACCCATGTGATTGACCTGCATACCGGCTCGAATCATCGTTTTAATTTACCTCAAATTCGCGCAAATCTAGATATGCCAGGTGTTGGCGATTTGGCCGAAGCATTTAATGTTCCTGTCATCTTGCATTCGACCTTTAGAGATGGTTCGATGCGCGAATACGCCAATGAACAAGGCATCCCCATTTTGGTCTATGAGGGAGGGGAGTCTTTGCGCTTTGATGAACTATCCATAAGAACTGGCATTAATGGGATTTTGAGTGTCATGGGGGCATTAGGAATGCTGCAACCCGGAAGATATCGAGTGAAAAAATGCACCCCCACTGTATCCAGAAACAGTTATTGGATTAGAGCCCCCATAAGCGGTATTTTAAGACACATTAAAAAATCAGGGGATCGAGTCACTAAAGGACAAACGATTGCAATTATCGCCAATCCAACCAGCACAGAAGAATACAAATTAAAATCACCGATTTCTGGCATTATTATTGGCGAAAATATGTTGCCGCTAGTGCATTCGGGGCAGGCTTTGTTCCACATCGCAAGTTTTGAAAAATTAACGGTTGTGGAGGAGCAATTGGAGAACCTACAAGAGGCGTTTGACTTGAATGACTATGAAGATTAATTTCATCAAAAATAATCAAGCCAAAAGCGTAGTAAAGTAGTTACTGCCTGTGGGGACTCCATAGGTGACATGTGTCCTGAGTCCTCAATTATCGCTAATTTAGCATGAGGAATGCGATCGCGTAGTTCCTCATGAACCGCCAAAGAAAAATTTTTATCTTGGCGTGCATGAATCACTAACGTAGGCATAGTCAAAGAAGGAAGGAAAGAGCGGCATTCTTCTCGCGCTAACAGGATCTTTTGTTGGGCAATAAAGGCTTGTTGGCCAACACTTAAGAACATGGAGTAGACTTCCTTTTTGACGAGCTCATCAACAACATAAAAATCTGCTAGTGTTCTAGCGACCTCTTGAAAATTTCCTTGCTCAACCATCTGCAGCATCGCCATTCTTTTTTGATGCTTTTCTTGAGAGTCAGATTGTGCCGAAGTATTCAATAAGCATAATTTTAAGATCCGCTCGGGAACTCTTCTGGCAAGCTCTAATGCCAACCATCCCCCCATTGAATGCCCTGCCAAGAAAAAATCACCGTCAACACGGTTTAAAATCTCTTGAAGTAACGCCTCAGTAGTATCGCCGCCAACTAAGGGGATACTTTGACACTGCACAAGATCCTGTAAATGATGTGTTTGATAAGACCATACGCGCTGATCGGATAAAACTCCAGGTAAAAAAATCAATGTCTTTTGCGACACAACACTCTCCTCACTTAAGCAGAACGTTTTGTAAACCACAAAATCAAATCATCATCCAGGCAAACCATGGCTCCTGGCTTGACAGTTTTATAAGCATAAGAAATTCCCAAGCCATCAGGAATATAACCCCGTTGTACATAGAGCCTTTGCGCCTGTCCATAATCTGTATACAAACCAACACCGATTCCAAGTATGGGATAATGTTTAAATCCTTCTGCCTCCGCCAAATCAAGAAGTGCAGAGGCAATTCCCTTATTGCGATAAGGTGGCAGGACATTCAAATCCATAATTTCTGGAATGCTCTGTTGTTTGAAGGAGGGGTAAAGTGAATCCCATTTCAAGGTAATATACCCTGCAAAATCATGCTCATAAAACGCCACCCACACCAGACGCTCGCGTCGTTCCTGCTCTTGCAGATAATGGATAAAAATACTTCTGGGTTTTGGCCAATTGTGCACGGCAAATTGCTTAACCATCAAGTCGATGTCATCTGGGCTCATGAAGCGAAGCTGTAAGCGGGCGGCGGTCATTTGTTATTTCTCATCAAAGTACAAAACTTATTGGTATTGAGCGTTCATTATCTAGCATATCAACAAAAAGGCAGAAAAACAGTGGATAACATGTATTTATGCATGCTCTAGCTCATAGAGTATCAAGTAAAAATAAAGAAATAGGCGCAGGAACATCAGCATAGTAAGATTGCGTTAAAATCTTGCTCGGTTATTATAGCAAGGGTTGTCATGTCATGGGATTAAAACAGCTAAATTTTGGCAAACGAAATCGCTGGAGAAAAATTATTCTGATTGAAGCTTCTGAAGTACCTAATACGTGGCCTGAAACATGGGTCAAGGGCATGATCAAAACTAAAAATAAAATGGGAATTATGACCGTTGAAAATTCTCCTGCTTCAAAGGCCATCATGCGAAAACAGCGGAAAAACCTTTACTCGATTAGGTTTGAAAAAATGTTTTAACTGGTTGGTTCCATGTGGAAAATTATATGTCGTAAATATGACACCCTATTTTGGTTTGTTTAATTGGCAAGAACTAGCTAAATTTTATTTAGAACGTGTCAAAAACGAGGAGCAATGGCCTGGAGAGATCAACTGCAGGAATTTCGCTAAGGATGGCTGGGGTGATCAGTTACCTGAATTTGCCCATTTTTTTGATATAAAGAGCATGCGCGCCATTACTGAGCAAGCAGGGTTTTCTATTGATGATATCTACTATTTTTGTTACGAGAATATACCCGATGCATATAAAACAAATGGCAAAGAATACGTTGGCATGATTGCGTCAAAGAAATAAAAAAGCAGGATAATGGCGGCTAACTAACAAAGGTTTTTCTATGCTCAATAAATCATTGGATACTTATTTAAGTTTATGCACCCAAGTTTATGACTTGAGTAAACCCCTGCCACCGCAAGATGCGTGGGATTTCTATCTAAGCTATGCACAAGAGGCAGATGGTCCTATTTTGGAGCCTATGTGTGGGAGCGGGCGTTTTCTCTTACCCATGCTATGTGCAGGATTTGCTATCGAGGGGTTTGATGCGAGTCAATCGATGCTGGATGCCTTATATGCCAAAGCCCAAGAACAACACTTAAATCCTAATATCTGGCATGGATATCTGGAAAAACTCCAGCAAGCCAAACAATATAGCTTAATCTTTATTCCCAGTGGTTCGTTTGGCCTCATTATTGATTTGACTGTTGTCAAACAGGCCTTAAAAGTAATTTATGACCATTTAAGCGAAAATGGTTTCTTTGTATTTGAGACAGAAACCATACATGCCGTTCCTAAAGAACTAGGTATTTGGCGTGGTTCACGTTGGCAGCGCGCCGATGGACAAACCATTTTGCTCAGTCAGTTGGCGATGCTTGAAGAATCCGTTTGTTATTCAATTGGCAAATATGAGCTGGTTGCCGCCAATCAACTCATAAAGACTGAAATCGAGGAATATAAAATCCGCCTTTATGATGACCCATCTCTATTACTGGATTTGTTGCATGAAACCGGTTTTAAAGAAGTTCGCTTACTAAAAGCATTTGATAGGAGCGCATCCCCAGGTAAAAATGATGAGACTATTCTCTATGAATGCAGAAAATAACCCGGCGCTTTTTTGGGCGCAAAACTACCTGAATCAACAAGGTTACTCCATACAAGAGCCATTTAAACCCATACACAACACGTCCTGGGCCAAGGTGTATCAAATTACTACGACTAAAGGTTTTTTTTATTTGAAACAAATACCCGCACCATTTGCCATTGAGCCTAATTTATTATTATATCTCCGCAGTTTCTTCCCGGCCTTAGTACCTGAAGTAGTGGGCACTAATCCAGATTTGTATTGTTTTTTGATGAGCGATCGGGGAACACCACTTAGAGAAAGTTTGGCAATCAATTTCCAAATTGAATTGGCAAGAGAGGCACTTAAATCTTATGTGACAATCCAAACAGGTCTTATTAGCCAGACTGATTCCCTGCTAGCACTTGGAGTTCCTGATTGGCGTTTGCTAAATTTACCTGATTTATATTTAAAGTTGTTGGATGAATCTGCGTTTTTAAAAAATGATGGTTTAACGACAAATGAATTGCACCAACTCAGCGCTTTGCATCCAAGATTGGTGGCGCTTTGTCAGCAACTGAGCCAATACGCTATTCCTGAAACAATTGAACACAGTGATTTTCACGAAAATAATATACTACATCAAGTACAGCATCTTACGATTATTGATTGGGGGGAAAGCGTCATTTCCCATCCGTTTTTTTCTCTAATTTCCTTTTTGCTGGGGATAATGCGTCAGCAGCAAATCAACGAACAAAATGAAACCTACAGCATATTACGTGATACTTATTTGCAGCACTGGCATGCTTTTGAACCCCAGGAGCGCCTATTGCAGGCATTCACCTTAGCAAAACGCATAAGTCCAATTAAATATTGCTTAAGTTTTTATCGCCTAACCCAATGCCCAGGCTGGTATGCCACCGAGCGTCATCAAGGGCGAATGACCAAAGTACTGCGCGCATTTCTCCACTCAGAAATAAACAGATAAAAACTAATCGTTCATGCTCAAATTGTAGCCTGGGTGCAGCAAAACCGGGTTAGGGCTTTCGCCTTCACCCAGACTACATTAACTTTAGGAGCGTTGCCTAACTCTCTTGCAATGTTCCAGTTTCATTTCCTTTCTGAATTTGACAGCGCAATAACTTCCAGTAACCAAACAGATTGGTTTTCCGAGAGTCCAACAATTTTAATGACTTGTAATTGAGAAGAGAATGTACTGAAAAATCGGATTTAAAGCCTACGAGCTCATTAACACGAGCAAATATTTTCTCAAAAAAGCGAATTACTTTATGTTCTGAGGCAAAATGATTTACAAATATTATTTCTGCCGTGGGCTTAGCAACGCGGGTTAGCTCTTGCAGAAAAGCATCTACATCAGGGACTACAGAAGCCACATACATGGCGACAATAAAATCAAAACTGTTATCAGGAAACTCTAAATGGGCCGCATCCATGATCTTTAACTGCACTCGTTCTTCCAACTTATTTTTTACCACCTGCTCCTCTGCTTTTTCCAGCATTTTCTCAGAAATATCAATTCCAGTAATCCGCAAATCAGCGCGATAAAGCGGTAAAGACAAACCAGTGCCAATACCAATTTCAAGTATTGTAGCCTGTTGTTTTGCGTATTTGTTGACTACATCAGTACATAAAGAACGACCAGGGCTAAAAATAGAACCAAATAAAAAATCGTAAAATGAGGCGTACACATTATAAACTTTTCTTATTGAAGCAACAGACATAACAAACTCCCATGCAATGCAAATAATTTTAATTAAATTATGGGTTCATACCTATCTAATATAGACCTTAATAACAAAAAAATAATCAGCCTATATATTTTTTTAACTCATTGTTTTTAGAATTTATTTCTAGTAATTAAATGAATCCATGCTCAAACACGGGATCACTTTTGGGTAATCCCGTGCGCTTTATGTACTTATTAATATGGGGATACTATGGTGGAGTCGGTGCGGAGGCGTGTTCGACGTGTTCCTTTTCTTTTTCCTGAGAAAAAAAACGTGCCTTTTGTTCTTCTCTTCTTGCCAAAATGCCATCTGCATAACCAGTCCTGGGACGTTGGCTTATTAATGCGTCTTGATAGGCAATGCGTTCTTGCCCTTGATAAGAATCGGGATCATCAGAGGTAAGCCCCCTTGGGCCAACATAGGACACTGATAACTGACGCTTTAGGCTTGCCTCGACAAGTCTTCTTGCTGGTTTCTCTGCGGTATCTGGTTTAGCCGGATTATTCTTCAACATGATAATCTCCTTTATCCTGAACTTAAAAAATCCATATGCTCTTTTAAGCTTTATATCAAATCCAGAGAAATGAAACAACGCAATTCAAATTGATCAATAATAAAATTACTGTCAAAATAGCATCCAGCTTGTTTATCTAATCCAGGTTGTATTATTTAAATGGCATTAAAAATTGACTTAAATCATCCTATTTTTTTATTAAAAAATAAAACCCATGACGCAAGTAAAAATTTATTGAATGCCTTTGGATTTAATTATTTTCAATATTTACGCTGTTTTGCAGATGGTTCAATTAATTGTCTGACCAACAATACAGGTCTGTTTGAATACTTCCAGCACCTTGAAAGTGAACCTGTGGTGTTCTCATCATTTGAAAACGAGCATGAAAACTCCCATTCATACTGGTTTCTTTGGGATGAAGAATTGCCCAGTACACCAGTACAAATTGCTCGGGAAAAATTTAATTTACACAATGGGCTCACCTTAGTCCGGCGTAGTAAAAATTATTACGATATGATTGCGGTTGCCTTACCCTATGAACATGAAAATCCGGGTTCCTTTTATCTCAATAAGCTCAAAGCAATTGAACAATTTATTTTTGATTTTGATCTGCGGAATAAAGATTTAATTCAAGTGCTGAATAAAAATCCTATCGCTTTGCCCGAAGCGTACCGTGATGTGAATTACAAAGAGATTTGTCTTGCTCAAGGTAGAATTCCTGTTCTTGGCAGAAACGGAGCTACCTACCTCACCGTGCAAGAATTAACCTGCCTTAGATTAGTGCTACAAGGAGCAACGCACAAACAAATCGCCCGTCTTCTTGAGCTTTCGCCACGAACGGTAGATACCTATTTGCTACGGATGAAACAACGCACAGGTTTTTCCTCCAAATTGGAAATGGAGCGAATGCTGTATCTATGCTCAGCATTATAGCGTTTCATTACCCTTGTCCGTGTTCGTAACGGACAGAAAAATTTTTTCGCGTTCTATACTCTGTCAAAAATTTCATTTATTCAGGAGAACGCTTGATGATCATGCCCAAAAGAAAACCAGCAGAACAGATCTTTCAACAATTTTGTGAGGGATACGCGCAGCGCAACTTACCGCTGTTGCTTAGCCTTTTTACGCAAAATACAAACGTTTGGGGCTCCGCGCTCGATGAATATCGAGTCGGTTTAAAGGAAATAGAAGAACAGTTTAAAAGAGATTGGAGTCAATCCGAGCAAGGCAAAATAGAAGTGGTTCGTTTTGTCCCCACAGCCGATAATGCCTTATGGGCTGCGGCAGTATGTAATGCACGTGTTACCATCGAAGGCAAAGAACATCTATTTGAACATTTACGCGGAACCTTAATGATTGAAAAAGAGGAGGGGGTCTGGAAGATTGCCCACATGCATTGTTCTTTCCCTGATTATCGAAACGCTGAAAACGGCTCATTTCCAGTAGGGAATGAATTCAAATAAGTAAGTGTAGGCTGGGCTGTTAAGCCCAGCATTCAAAATATCCACCATCCCTGGTGTTATTAGAAAGAAAATATTTTGGCGTTGTTACATGCTCGGCTTAGGAGTGTATAGACCGGGGACATCCCTGACATATGTTCGGGGACATAGTTGACACTTTACAATGGCATATTGATTAGAAGTAGGAGGATCAATATGCCCTGGAAAGAGGCAACAATTATGTCCCAAAAAGA